>JGI25128J35275_1000327_pt1 | contig 14889 bp, 23 predicted proteins | sample ETNvirenome_2_60_FD_35275 | JGI IMG/M metagenome (IMG submission 35275)
AACATCCATATTGGGTAACTGTATAATATTGACCCCCACCCCCCATGTCGGCTCGCTTTACTAACATCCATACAAGGGATAATGACTTACCATGCTAGCAGGGAAAAGGGGGTATGGTAAAAAAGGTACCGATACACAGATTTTTTTTAATATAGTTTCATAATTCCTCCCAAATTATGATAAGAAGGGGTCTATTAGCAACGATAGGCCCCATTTTTTATGAAGATACCAGAAACAACACAAGCAAAGATAGCAAAGTTAACCGAACTTGTAGGGCATGTAAGAGAATTAGAGTCACGAGAGGCAGCTAAAAACTCTTTACTAGGCTATGCTAAGTTTCAGATGGACAATTATAAGTCCCCACCTCATATAAAGCTCCTAGCAAGCAAATTAGAGGCTGTAGAGAGGGGGGAAATTAAGAGGCTAGCTATATTTATGCCTCCCAGACACGGAAAGTCGATACTGACATCGGAGTTTTTCCCGGCTTGGTTTATGGGTAGGAACCCAGATAAGTATATTATCTGCTCTACCTACGCACAAGACCTTGCAGATGACTTCGGTAGGAAAGTTAGGAACCAATTACAGGCAGAAAATTATACAAATATATTTTCTGATACAAAATTAGCTACAGATTCAGCTAGTGTTAGACGATTTCACACTACGAGGGGTGGAGTTTACTACGCAGTGGGTGCAGGTTCTGCAATCACAGGGCGTGGTGCACACTTATTGCTTATAGACGACCCCATAAAGGGGCGTGAAGAGGCAGATTCTCAAGCAATGAGAAAGAACCTACTCGATTGGTATAGGTCTACGGCTTATACAAGGCTAATGCCTAATGGTTCTGTAATACTAATACAGACCAGATGGCATGAGGATGACTTAGCGGGTTGGGTTTTGAAGGAAACAGGACACGAAGGTTGGGATGTAGTAGAATTTCCCGCTATCCTAAACAGTACAACGGCCGAAATGCTTGGATTGGAAGAAGGCGACCCCCTATGGGAAGATGCATATCCAAAAGAGCGGTTAGAAGAAATTAAAAAGACTGTAGGAACAAGAGAGTGGACATCTCTCTATAACCAGACACCATCAATTGAAGAGGGTAACGTCATTAAGAGGTGGTGGTGGAAGTATTGGTCAAAAGAAAAGATGCCCAATATAGAGTATGTCATACAATCGTGGGATACAGCGTATACAGCGTCAAGCACATCAGATTATTCTGCATGTACCACATGGGGAGTATTTAGTGGACAAGGCGGTTTCAATGTATTTCTATTAGATTCCTTTAGGGAGAGGTTAACCTTTCCGGAACTAAAGAATGCAGCGATTAGATTATACAATGATATGCAACCAGACCAAGTTCTTGTTGAGGCAAAGGCGAGTGGTTTATCTCTGGTGCAGGAGTTGATGAGAACGGGTATACCGATTACACCATTTAATCCAAAGAGGATGGATAAACTTGCGAGAGTGCACTCAGTGGCACCCTTGTTCGAAAGCGGAAGAATATGGTGTCCGGATACAGATGAGTCGGAGGCAGTTGTCTCACAAGCAGCAGCGTTTCCAAACACAAAGAACGATGACTTGGTTGATTCAATGACACAGGCATTGATAAGATTGCGAAAAGGGTTTATGGTATCACATCCACAGGATATGCCATTTGAAGAGCCTTCTGGGCCGAAAGGGAGTTATTGGTAATGAATGTAAAAGAATCAATTAAGAAGCATGAAGGATTTAGAACAAAGGTATATCTCGATACGCTAGGAAAGCGAACTGTGGGATACGGCCATCTTTGTGTAGAGGATTACTGGGAGGATGATGTTGAGTATACAGAGGCAAAACTCGACAGAGTATTTGAAGAAGATTTTGCAAAAGCGGAAGATGCAGCAAACCGACTTTGCAAAGACAACGGATGCGAGGGCATCCCGCAAGAAGCAAAAAATTTAATTATAGAAATGGTATTTCAACTTGGCCCCACAGGGGTATCCAAGTTCCGCAACATGTGGAAATGTTTGTCAGAAGAAAATATGGTTGGTGCGAGCTATGAGATGCTCGATTCCAGATGGGCAAAACAGACACCTAATCGGGCGAATGAAATGGCAAATCACATGAAGAACATAGAGGTATAACATGTTAGGATTTTTATTTAAGAAAGGTTTAAAACTTACTGGTCTTGGACTAACAGTAAAAGAATTAAACGATTACAGAAAAAAAATGAAGAGTGAGGGTAAAGACCCACTAAGTCCAAAAAACTTTATTGATGAATATGGTAAACCACTTTACGACAGAGTAACTAGTGCTATTCAAGCAGGTCAAGGAAAAGCAGGCGGTGGCATGATGGAAATGCGTAAAAAAGGTATGGGTCTTAAAATGGCTAATGGAGGTTCTGCATTAAAACCAGTACCACCAGACAATAAAGGTTTATCTAAACTACCAACACCTGTTAGAAACAAAATGGGTTTTATGAAAGATGGTGGCATGGTTAAGAAAAGAGCTAAATCTAAATCTAAAAAATCTAGAGGTATGGGTATAGCTAAAAGAGGCGGTAATTTTAAAGGAAGTTTCTAAATGGTAATAACTCCACTAGAGCCAGTTAACCCTTTAATACAAGAAGAGGTTACGATTATAGCAGAGGGAGAGGTAGAACCTCAACCAACTGTAACGGATAATCTGGCAGAACAACTTGATGAGGAAACACTAGACGATATTGCTAGTGAATTAATTGATGCATTCGATGCAGATGTGCGTAGTCGTAAAGATTACGAAGATACCATCAAGAAAGGTATGGAGTTATTAGGATTAAAAATAGAAGATACGACTAAACCTTTTCCGGGTGCGTGTTCAGCACATCATCCAATGATGATTGAAGGAGCAGTACAATTTCAATCACAAGCAATAAAAGAATTGTTTCCATCTGGTGGCCCAGTAAAGACACAGATAGTTGGAGAAAGAGACGAGGGTTCTGTAAGACAAGCAAACAGAATCAAAGAGTTCATGAATTACCAACTAACGGAAACAATGGAAGAATACTTTGATGACTTCGACCAGATGCTATTCTATCTTCCTATTGTTGGTAGTTGCTTTAAAAAAATATACTACGATGAAAGTTTAAAAAGACCTGTATCAAGATTTATACCAATTACAGATTTTGTTATATCATACAATACAACAGATTTAAGAACCTCTGGTAGATATACGCATATCATTCGCATGACACAAAACGAACTGCGAAAGAAAATTGCTAATGGTTTCTATATGGATATGGAAACTGATATGAATCCAGAAGAGGATGACTCAAACGATATAACACAAAAGATACAAGACATAGAAGGTATTACACCTTCAAAGAATTATCAGAAGGATGGTAGATTTACTATTCTTGAAATGCATGTAGATTTAGATGTGCCCGGATATGAAAAAGATTTTGCATGTCCATACATTGTTTCAATTTGTAAAGAAACAAGACAGGTATTATCTATTCGTGCAAACTTTGAAGAAGACGACCCAGACTTTAAAAGAATACAACACTTCGTGCACTATAAATTTTTGCCGGGTTTTGGTTTTTATGGTTTAGGTTATGTACACTTACTAGGTAATCTTCAAAAGTCAGTTACAACTATACTTCGCTCATTAGTTGATGCAGGACAGTTCTCTAACTTACCGGGTGGCTTTAAAGCTAGAGGCATGCGTGTGGAAGGAGAACAACCTGTAGGTTTTGGTGAGTTCAGAGATGTAGAGGGATACGGAGAAGATATTCGTAAGTCTATTGTTCCTTTACCTTTTAAAGAGCCATCGCAAACTTTATTTGCATTACTTGGTTCAATGACACAAGAAGGTAGAAGACTAGCTGCAATTACAGATTTACAAGTTGGTGACATGAACTCAAATGCACCTGTAGGAACTACGATTGCTTTATTAGAACAAGGCATCAAGGTTATGTCTTCTATTCACAAAAGACTACACAAAGCACAAAGAGAAGAGTTTAAAGTTATTGCAAGAATAAACCAAGACTTTATGCCAGACTATTATCCTTACAGAATAGCAGGGGATAGTCGTTTCATATTTAAAAAAGATTTTGATTCTAACATAGATATACTCCCTGTGTCAGACCCAAACATCTTTTCTACTGCACAAAGAGTTTTACTTGCACAAACACAATTACAAGCGGCAGCAGCAGCTCCACAAATACACGACATGAAAGAGGCATACAAAAGATTGTATGAAGCTCTTGATGTAAAAAATGTAGATGAGATACTGTTACCGGAAATGGGTGCAAAGAGAAAAGACCCTGCAACAGAAAACTATGCAATGATGTATGGTAGACCAGTGAAGGCATATGCATCACAAGACCATGATGCACACATAGCAGTTCACCAAGCTATGCTTAGTGACCCAACTATGACTCCACAGTCACCACAACTTGCACAAGCACTAGCAGGAACTATTTTATCTCATGTTCAAGAGCACATGGCTCACAAGTATAGAACACTTGTTATGACACAGAGTGGTGCAGATTTACCACCTGCTCCAGAGTATGATAAATCTAATCCGGGCAAAGACGAACAGTATCCGGAAATGACACCAGAAATGGAGAACGAGGTTGCTAAACTACAGGCACAAGCAGCAATGCAAATGTCTCAACAAAATCAGCAAGCGGCACAGCAGGCAGCACAGCAACAGCAAATGGCTGACCCTCGTGTCCAAATTGCAATGCAGGATTTAGCAATTAAGAAACAAGAAGCTGACAGAAAAGTTATGGACTCTCAAGCGAGAGCAGAAGCTAGAAACAGACAACTTGAAATGCAAGAACAAAAAGAGGCAGCAGATGCACAGATTGATATTGCAAAATTAGAATTAGACAAAGCAAAAGCAGAATCAGATATTCAATTAGATGCTTCTAAAATAGAATCTAATGAAAGAAGAGATGCATTAAGAGCTAGAGCAAACAAGTCTTTGGCAAGAGAAAAGACTATGAGTGAAATAGCAAAACAAAATATGAAGGACAAACAATAATGGTTTTACCACTTTTACCTTTTATACCTGCGGGTATAGCAGCACTAGGAGGAGCAGGAAGATTTTTTAATTCTCCAACTGGACAAAGAGCAGTGCAAGGTGGAATACAAATGTTTCGTAATTTACCAACAACACTTCAAGGTTATATAAATCCTTTAAGTCAAGCAGTGGGAGGCCCACAATTTGCTGCAAGACCATTAACTGCAACAGGTGCAGCGATGACTGCTTTAGAAACACCGGGTCTTATGGTTGACGCTGCAAGAGGTATGGGAGTTGGTTCTGCTGAAGCTGATGAACCAGATGCTGCTGACATAGAAGAAATGTTAGAGGAAGAAGAAGATAAAAAGAAAAAGAAAAAAAAGAAAAAAAAGAAAAAGAAAAAAGAAGAAAAGGATGAAGAACCATCATTAGATATTATACCTATGAAAAAAGGTGGATATGCTAAAAAGAAAAGAAAAAGAAAACCATACAAACCATCATCTTTTGTTAAGATGAAAGGTAGAAAACGATATATATAGGAGAAACCAATGTTAAAATTTTTATCAAACATGTTAATTAAAGCAGGCTCTGCAATTAAGCCTATGAACGCTAAAGAAATGTTAAAAGAAAAAGGCATTAATACTTTAGATGATTTGCAAAAATTAACTAAAAAAGAATTATTTAAAAAATTAGGAGTAAAACCAAAAAGTCTTACAAAAACTGCAATAACAGCAGGAACAGGTGCGGGTGCTACACTAGGAGCACAAAAATTTACAGGTGATGTAAAAGAAGAAATGGAAAAAAGTAGAATGGCCGGTGGCGGTATGGTGAAGAAAAGAGCCAAGACTAGAACTAAAGTGTCTAGAGGAACTGGAGCAGCTATTCGTGGTAAAAAATTTAAGGGTGTATTTTAGTGGGCATTAAAGATGCATTAAAAAAATTAGAGGAATCTGTTAGAGAAATTCCTCTATTACCGAAAGAATCAAAAATGCTAAGAGAAGAAAATGAAAGATTAAAAAAATTATTCGCAAAATATTCTAAAAGAGTAAGAAAAAAAGCAAATGGAGGAGAGATTAAAATAAAGAAAAAACCACTATCTCCAAGACAAAAGGAATTAATTGATTCTGCAAATAGAATTAGAAAACTAGAAGCAGCAGAAGAAAGAACTAAAGGTATTACACCAAAAGTAAAACCAAAGAAACCTATTGTTCCAAAGAAAAAACCTAGAAATGGTATAAAAGTAAGAGGTACAACATTTAAAGGTATATTTTAATGCTAACAAAGTCTAAAAAGAAAAAAGTAAAAAAAGTTATTAGTAAATTAAAAAAAGCTTCTAAGGCACATGCCGGACAAGCTAGAACACTACAAAGGATAATTAAAAAAAAATAAGTGGAAATTACTAAATTTATTAAACATGTCTCTGCAAAGATAGACAAACAGGTAACCGATAGAAAGGATGCCTTTGCTCTTGGTAAAATACCAGAGCAAGATTATAGAAAAGTTGTGGGTGAACTACAGGGTTTGCAAATCGCTAGAGATTTGATAAGAGAATCTTCTAAATACATAGAGGAAGATGATGAGTAGCACAACTTTTAAACTAGAAGAANTAGAATTAAAAAACGACAAGTANCCAAAACCAGTTGGTCATAGAATACTTATAAAAGTATTAGATGTAGCTAACAAAACTAANATGGGTATATATTTACCAAGCAAGTCTTTAGAAGACCACAGAGCGATTGCATCAATCGGTAAAGTTATAGAGATTGGTGCTGACGCATACAAAAGAGATGACATGACACAATCTTGGTGTGAACTAGGTGACTATGTTATGTTTGGTAAATATGCAGGTCATAGATTTAAGTACGGACAAGTAGAACTTAGAATTATGAACGATGATGAGATTCTGGGAGTAGTTCCAGATATTAACGAAATAAGTTAGTTTATTTCGACTAGCTGTTATTACAACAGCGTAAAATTCTTAGGAGAAACCTATGCAAATTATACATGACTCTTCGGCTAAAAAGCCGATGCAAGTTGTTGATGATGGCAAGGAGGAGAAACTCAAGGAGTTTGATGCAGAAGAAGCATTAGAAACTATAGAGGAATCTGAACAGCCAGAAGAAACGACAGACGCTGATGAGCCAGAGGCTCAAGAAGCGAAGGTTGAAGAAGAGAATGAAGAGGAGGTTGTAGAAACTAAGTCCGAACCTGTAGAGGAGAAAGATGAAGAAGAACAACCAAAAAAGAAATCTAGACTTCAACGAAGAATAGACGACCTTGTTAGGCAGAAGAGCGTCTATGAAAATGAGCGTAATCAATATGCATCTAGAATACAACAACTAGAAGGTGAATTACAAAAAAACAACACACTTAATAAAGATTACAAACAACTTCAAAAGAATCACTATACGAGCAGACTTGAATCAGCCGAGAAACTTTTGGAGAAAGCACGCAGCGAACATAAATCTGCACATGAGGCAGGAGACTCTGAAGGTATCTTGAGAGCAGCCGAATCAATTGCAGATGCAAAAGTAGAAATAAAGTCTTTGGAAAATCAAAAACATCTTTTTGATGCTCCAGAGGTTGAGGCACCAGTGTATCCATCGGTTACACCACAACCACAACAACAAGCTACTCAGCAACAAGCAGCAGCACAACCAGACCCTAGAGCCTTGCAATGGGCCCAGAGTAATTCATGGTTTGGTCAAGATGCAGCTAAAACGGGAGCAGCGTATGCAATCGATGCCCAACTAAAAATGGAAGGATACAATCCCTCGTCTGAGGAGTATTATTCTGAATTAGACTTGCGAATAGAGGATGCATTTCCTGTTATGAAGAAGGAAGTAAAACCACCAAAGCAAGTCGTAGCGAGTGTATCTCGTGGACAATCCGCACCTAAGAAGGTCTCTTTGACCCCTAACCAAGTGGCAATGGCTAAAAGACTAGGTGTGCCCCCAAATGAATATGCCAAGTTTGTGAGGAACACAAATGACCAATAAAAATAAAACATCGTCTGATGCGAGTACATCTAGGTCTCATCAGAAACGAAAAATAACTTATACACCTCCTTCATATCTAGATGCTCCAAAACCTAATGTCGAAGGCGTTAAATACAGATGGTTGAGAGTGAGTGTGGGTGGGGAGGATGACGCTCGAAACATAGCTAAACGTAAGCGTGAAGGCTATGAGTTTGTTAAAAAAGAAGAGCACCCCGATTTTGATGTCCCTGTACACGAGTCTGGAAAATACGCAGGCGTGATTGGAAGTGGGGATTTAGTTCTAGCTAAAATTTCTGAGGAAATGGCTGATGCAAAAAATGAGTATTTTGAAAATAAAACTCAAATGCAAACAGAAGCCGTTGACAATGATTTGTTAAAAGAACAAAATCCATCAATGCCAATAACACAAAGGCGTAATAGTTCTGTATCTTATGGTAAAAAGAAAGGTGCAGAATAATTTAGACGAGAGTGCGGGTTTAACTATTTAACAATTAGGAGAATAATATGGCTAATGTAGATGCCGCATTCGGTATGAAACCAGTGAGACATTTAACAGGCGGACAAATTCGTGCTAATGAGTATAAAATAGCTAGCGGAACATCATCTAATATTTTTAATGGTGATTGTGTAAAATTACTTGCTACTGGCTACATTGATGTAGCAGCAGCAGGAAATAGAATATTAGGTGTATTCGCAGGAGCTCAATATACTGCATCAGACGGAGAAGTTAAGTTTGTTAAATACTTCCCAACTGGAACTACTACTCAAGCAAGTGGCGATGTCACTGCTTACATTTATGACGACCCTAACATCGTTTTTGCCGTGCAATCAGCAGGTTCTGCTGACTTTGCAGACATAGGCAACTTAGCTGACATTGTTGTCGGCTCTGGCGATACTCTTACTGGACAAAGTAGAGTAGAAGTTAGTGGAACAACAGGAACTGGTACTGCAAACTTACGAATTCTTCGTAAATTTGATAGTCCAAAAAACTCGTACGGAACCAATGGTATCCTTGAGGTTACAATTCATGAACATGAACTTAACCAACATATTGATGCTGATGGAACTGTGGGCGTATAATAGGAGAATAATAACATGGCTGTTATATCAAGAACCCAACTTGTAAAAGAGTTGGAACCGGGACTCCACGCCCTTTTCGGTATGGAGTACAAAAGATGGGAGCGTGAACACGCTGAAATCTTTACAGAAGAAACATCAGACAGAGCCTTTGAAGAGGAAACTCTTATCACAGGTTTTGGTGCTGCACCAACTAAGTCAGAGGGTGCATCAGTAGAATTTGATACTGCTTCAGAACAATGGACTGCAAGATATGTGCATGAAACAGTTGCACTTGCTTTTGCAATCACTGAAGAAGCGGTTGAAGATAATCTTTATGATACTTTATCAAAAAGATATACTGCTGCTCTAGCTCGTTCAATGGCTTACACAAAACAGGTGAAAGCAGCGAATGTATTAAACAATGCATTTAGCACTAGCTTTCCGGGCGGTGATGGTAAACCTTTAATTACCACTGACCACCCAACTGTTGCGGCAGGTGACCAAGCTAACGAGCCAACTACGGCTGCTGACCTTTCTGAATCATCTTTAGAAAACGCAATTATTTCAATTGGCGGTTTTGCAGATGACAGAAATATCCCAGTAGCGGTACAAGCTAGAAAGCTAGTAATACCTAAAGAACTTGCGTTCACTGCTCAAAGAATTTTGAAGAGTGACCTAAGAGTTGGTACTGCTGATAACGACACAAATGCGTTAAGAACAATGGGTATGCTTCCAGAAAGTTATGTAGTAAATCACTACTTAACTGATACAGATGCATTCTTTATCTTAACTGACATGAGTAACACTGGACTTAAGATGTTCCAAAGAAGACCTTTGAAAACATCTATGGAGCCAGATTTTGAAACAGGAAATATGCGTTTCAAAGCATCTGAAAGATATTCTTTTGGATTCTCAGACTGGAGATGTATCTTCGGTTCACCGGGAGCATAAATTACGGATTAGGAGGGGATTTTTCCCCTCCTTTTTTTTTATTTCTAGGGATAATAATTATATCAACTGCCCTAGCAGACGAAGTAGAAGAGATGATATAATTTAACTACGAGGTTTAAAATGGCTAATACAACTTTTAATGGCCCGGTTCGTTCAGAAGCCGGATTTAAAGTAATAAATAAAGATAGCACTTCTGGTGCTATTACAGAAACAGGAGTTAACATTAACTCAACTGGACAACTAGTTTCATTAGGAACTAGAAAAATTCAAACATTTGCAATTGATTTATCTAGCACAAATGCAGCATCAACAACTTATGCTGACAATGATGTTNTAGTAGAATTAGGTGAATTAAATACAGACCACCCAGATGCTTTAGTAACAGCAAGTAAGTTTTTCATTCACAAAGTAGTAATTGGTGTTACAACTGCTGCTGCAAGTGATGCTAACTCTTTAGCTAACTTACAATTAAGTGCAACATCTGGAACAGCTACAAACGCAGGAATATCTTCTGGAACAGAAATAGTAGGTGCAGGCGTGGCATCATTCAACCCAAGAATATCTGCTACTGATTCAGTAACAGAAGTTGACATTGATTTAGATGCAACTGCGGGAACTTTCCATGTATTCGCTCCAAATATCACTGCGGCAATAGCAAGTAAGAACTTATACTTAGGTGCAGGTTCAACTTGTGACACAGCTTTAACAGCTTTTCGTGGTACACTTGAGATTGAATACTCAGTATACTAATGAATATTTGTAAAACAATATCTTCGCTCCTATTAATTTTTAGGAGCGAGATTAAATTAATTATTATAGGAGGTAAGAATGGCTGATGCAGTAACTTCGCAAATTATAGGTGATAATGTTGGTGCAAAAAATATACTTGTAAAACTTACAAATATATCTGACGGCTCCGGTGAAAGTGCAGTTGCTAAAGTTGACGTATCAGCGTTAGCGGCAAACACACATGGAGATGCTTGCTCAAGAGTAAATGTAGAAGAAATATACTATGATATATTTGGTATGCGTATAGATTTACTTTGGAATGCATCGTCAAATGTTATTTGTAAAGTATTAGGTGCTAATGGAGCACATACATCACAAGGTTATATGGATTTTAGAGATTTTGGTGGCATAACTAATAATGCAGGTTCTGGTGTTAATGGTGATTTATTATTAACAACAACAGGTCACACTGATGGAGACCACTACACAATTATTTTAAAATTATCAAAAACATATTAGTATGGCTACCTCTGGAACTAGAACTTTTACACTTGCTGTAGATGAAATTATAGAAGACGCTTATGCTCGTATTGGCGGAGAACCTCAAACAGGTAAAGAAGCNAGTGTAGGTAGAAGGTCTTTAAATTTATTANTACAAGAGTGGAGTAATAGAAATATACAATTGTGGACAGTAACTGAGTCAACTCAAACTTTAACAGCTAACACAGCTAGTTACACACTTAACAGTCACACAGTTGATATAACAGAGGCAGTTATACAAAAAACTAATTCAGATTCTTCAATAACAGATTTTGAATTAGAAAGAATAAGCAGAGACGATTACTTAAAAATACCTAACAAGGCAGACACTGGTAGACCTTCACAGTATTTTTTAGATAAACAAGTTACNCCAAAAGTATTTCTCTATCCAACACCGGATAGTGCTGACGTTTTTAAATTTAACGAAAGAAGAAGAATACAAGATATTACGGCTTCAACAGAAACAGTTGATATGCCAGATAGATTCTTACCATGTGCTGTAAGTGGACTTGCATATTATTTAGCTTTGCGTAGACCACAAATAGAAATACAAAGAAGACAAGAACTTAAACTGTTGTATGAAGAAGAAATAAAAAGAGCTATGGAAGACAACAGAGAAAAGGTAGATATGATTATTAAACCAGATTTAAGGTATAATATTTAATGCCTTTTGCTACCGGTAAATATGCGAAAGCCATATCAGATAGGAGCGGTATGGAGTTTCCTTACAAAGAAATGGTAAAAGAATGGAATGGTTCTTTTGTACATAGGTCTGAGTTTGAGGCTAAACACCCACAACTTGAACCTAGAAAACACAAACCAGATGCACAGGCTTTACAAGACGCAAGAACACCAAAAAAATTAAATCCTTCTGAACAATTAGAAAATGGTTCAGTTAATGTATTGTTACAATCATTAGGTGTTACTGCTAACGACAGAAAAATAACATCAACTTTTAAATCAGATAATGCTACTTTATTAGTGTCATCCTTGACTTTGACCGCAAGTTTAGGTAGTGAATCTGTAAGTGTCAGCTAAGATAGAATTATTTGTAGGAACACCTTGTTATGGAGGAATGCTCACAGAAGATTATCTTCATGGCATATTACAATTACAAAATTTTTGTTTAGAAAATAAAATAGGTTTAAACGTACAAACTCTTGGTCAAGAGTCTTTAATAACAAGAGCTAGAAATACTTTAGTTGCTAATTTTTTAGATAATGAAAAGTTTACACATTTATTATTTATAGATGCTGATATAGGATTTAGTCCAGATAATCTTAAAAGATACTTTGAGTATGACAAGGATGTTATCTGTGCTCCTTATCCAATGAAATTAATTAGTTGGAAAATGATGCCAGATTTAATTAAGAATGAAAAAGATTATCAAAACTTATGTCATCCTTATGTATTAAATTTTGCAGACAAGGGTGAAATAAAAATAGATAAAGGTTTTGCAGAGGTATTAGACGCTGCAACAGGTTTCATGTTAATTAAAAGAGAGTGTTTAATTAAGATGAAAGAAGCATATGAAGATTTAAAATATGTTTCAGACCAAATATTAAACGGGAAAGAATTTAATTCAGAAAACACATACTTGTTTTTTGATACAATGAAAGACGATGACGGAAGATACTTATCAGAAGACTACGCCTTCTCAAGAAGATGGCAAAAACTTGGAGGAAAAATCTACGCAGACATTGGGTCAACACTTACCCATGTCGGGCCGTATAGATACACAGGACACCTCTGGAAACATTTTAACATCGAAAAAAGTTAAGAATGTTGTTGTTCCTGTAAAGGGATTAAAGTTTAATTTAATAAAAGGATAACATGGCAGACGCAGTAGCAAAACCAATTAAAATGGCAATCGTAAAAAATCCTACTAAAGGATATATTAGAACGCCATCCCCAGAAGAAATTAAAAAATACGAAGAGCGAGAAGAAAGATTAAAAAAAGAAGGTAAGAAGTAATGGCTGATGACGCAACAATAACTTTAAAAGCAACATTGTTACCAGATGAAATAGCAAAAGTTATTAGTGGTTCTATGGTTGTAACACCAGATGATGCTAATGATAAATGGTATTACAAACTAACAAGTGTAACAACTACAAGTGCAGACTTAATTGCAGGTAACTTTATTGATTACACAGCAGTAGACCAAGATACAGCACCGACAGCAGTTGCTACAACAGATAAAGTAAAGTTTTTGTTTGTAAAAAATACGAGCACTGCTGATGGTATAGTTATATCAATTGATGCAGGAACAGCAGCTTTTAATTTAGCAGATGGTATTTTTGTAGGGCCAAGCCAATCTTGGTTTTGTAGATTACCAAACACAACAGTGGCAGATATACATGCAATAAGTTCAGATATTGGCGATGCAGGTGATGCTAGTGCAAATGTAATAGTGGCAGCACTAATAGATGATGTAGGTTAATTATGGCAACAATGACATTTAGTTCTCTGACACAAGATTTAAAAGATTGGATGGAAAATGATGGAACAGAATTTTCTAATGAAACATCTGGTTTTATTTCTTTAGCAGAGCAAAGAATAGCAAGAGATGTTGACCCATATGCATTTCATGAATCAGCAAATTCATCTTTTAATGTTGGAGATAGATTTGTTAGTAAACCTGTAGATGCAAAAATTATTTTTCATTTTTTACTAATAGATTCTGATTCAAAAAGAGTATTTTTAGAAAAAAGAACTGATGAATATATTTATGATTATTGGCCTAATTCATCGAGCACAGGAACACCTAAATATTGGGCAAATTATACAGACACAGGAATTCTAGTTGCACCTACACCAAGTGCAGCTTTAAATATTGAAATGACATATTCAAGAAGAATAGCAGAGTTATCTAGTAGTAATACTACTAATTGGTTGACACAAAACGCACAAGATTTACTTTTGTATGCTTGTCTCATGGAAGCATCTACCTTTACAAAAAGTAGAGAAGATTATGCTATCTATGCACAAAGATATAAAGAGTCAGTTGAAGCTGTAAACAATCAAGCTAGAAGAAGAAGAAGAGATGACTTTACAGCACCCGCAAATGTTATGGGTGAAAATTATTTAAAACAAATGAGTACATAGGAGATACAAATGTCAATAACACAAACTTTAACTAATGTATTTAAACAAGATTGTCTGGATGGGGCACAAAACTTAGGAACTAGTGGTGACACTATTAAAATAGCTTTGTACACTTCAAGTGCTACTTTAAATGCAACAACAACTGCATATACTACTTCCAATGAGGTTTCTGGAACTGGTTACACAGCAGGAGGAACTACACTGTCAAGTCAATCGGTAACATTAGATACAACAAACGGAGTTGCTTTTTTTGATGCAGCAGACCCAAGTTTTACTTCTGCTACGATAACTGCAAGAGGAGCGTTAATTTATAATAACACTAAATCAAATGCAGCAATAGCAGTATTAGATTTTGGTTCTGATTTTTCATCATCAAATGGAACTTTTCAAATACAGTTTCCAACAGCAGCACACAACACAGCGTTAATTAGGATTAGTTAATGGCAACGGGCACTGGTGGATGGAACGCAGGTGCGTATGGCGATGATGGATGGAATGATGGTATTGTTCTATCTGAAA
>JGI25128J35275_1000328_pt1 | contig 14886 bp, 25 predicted proteins | sample ETNvirenome_2_60_FD_35275 | JGI IMG/M metagenome (IMG submission 35275)
GCCATGCCCGAACCTCCACCTGGGCGCTTACCTAAAGGGCCGAGGCGTCCGAGACGGTGGGCCAATGCGTTTATCATTAGTGCGGAGGGAACGAATGAGAGACTGCACTTCCCCGGACCAGCGCACGAAGCGGTCGCCCTTATCCGCGAGTATTGTTTAGCGACGGGCGCGGGCCTCGCGGTCTACTTTCGCCGCCATCCGCATGATGGCAGAATGTTCTCGCAGCACACTGTTTATAGAAAGGAAGGTGAGGAATGATGTATGAACCCGTGTTTAGTTTAGTAGACCTAGCCCTCTTTACCGTGGCTGCGTTGGTCGGTTTCTGGTGGAGCACGCTGGATGTTTCTGGCAATGGGAGGAACGGTGAATGAGCTGGCACTATTCGCAGGCGCAGGCGGCGGACTTCTCGGTGGACGACTACTTGGCTGGACTCCGGTCTGCGCAGTCGAGATTGAAGAGTACCCCCGGAACATCTTGCTCGCCCGACAAAGGGACGGGTGCCTTCCAGCCTTCCCTGTTTGGGACGATGTCCGTACCTTTAACGGGCATCCATGGCACGGGGTCACCGATGTCATCACCGGAGGATTTCCATGCACGGACATTAGCTCGGCGGGTCGCGGTCAAGGACTTGCCGGAGAGCGTTCGGGACTATGGTTTGAAATGCTCCGNATTATTGGAGAGGTGCGGCCTCCTTTTGTCTTCGCGGAAAACAGTCCGTACCTTCGTACCCGTGGNCTTGGCGTCGTCATCGAAGGACTTACCGGCTTGGGGTATGACGTTCGGTGGTGTGTGCTGGGGGCTTGGCACACGGGTAATCCGTCCGCCCCGCACCGAAGGAACCGCATGTGGATATATGCTTCCGACCCCAACAGCGAACGAGTACGGAACGAACACCGCGATTGGCGGGAAGCCTCGCCCGTCGTTGAGCACGATGGCCAGGCAGGACTTGTGGCCGACGCCGATGGCATCCGACTGGAAGAACATGGACACTGCAAAGCAGGTAAGTCTGTCAGCTATAGTTCGCGACCCGGACCTGTGGCCGACGCCAACAGCTCGCGACTGGAAAGACACACCGGGGTTCAAGAAGCAACGGAAGGACGGCAAACGTCGGGACGACTTGCTCCCCCGGAAGATGTATATTGTGGAGCAGACGCCGTCGCGTGGTGGGCATCTGAACCCGACGTGGGTCGAGTGGTTAATGGGGTGGCCGCTAGGCTGGACCGAAAGGCGAGGCTTCAGTCAATCGGCAATGGACAGGTTCCAGCAGTGGCTGCGCTTGCATGGAGTATCCTCCACGGAGCAGACCGATGAGCGGTAAGAAAGAGGTGTATCAAAAAACTTTACCTTATCGGTTGCGCTATCAGTGACCCCGACATAAGGGGGTTCATAACCAGAGAGGACAGCATGGCCGCAGATGTTATCAACTTCCAACTCTTCCGCGTCATCCGACGCTTCAAGGTGACGCACCCCCGCGCTTGGGACAGCATCACCTATGCCCAGTTTGTTGACATGGCCCAAGGTGGTGACGGTGACGAGCACTATGGCTCTACCATCCGTGACCGCTTCTATGCGGGCTGGACCAATGCTGATTTCCAAACCCTTATTGACCAAGTTGGAGGACCAAATGAGTAGACTAGCAGACCACCACATCGAAGACCTGCAGCGTGCAGCGCAGGAAGGCTACACCACGCACAACGAAGACGAGGGGATTATCGAGGAGACCGTTGGCACATGGCGTGTCGGCCTGGTCGGCGCTACCTACGATGACCTCGTCACAGCATTCGGTGAACCTGTGGAGTCGGGCGACATCGCCACCAACTTCGAGTGGTACATCAAGTTCGACGACGGCACCGTCGCCACAGTGTATGACTACAACATGACCAAGCCCTGCTATGATGCCATCGACTGGCACGTCGGGGGCAAGGTCGGGCACGCTGCCACGCTGGTCGCGGTCGCAGTTCATCGAGCGGCTTGATGCCCATCTATGAGTTCAAGTGCGAGGGGTGCAGTCATCGCTTTGAGGCGCTCACTCGCTCGCACAAAACGCAGAAGGCTTGCCCGAACTGTGGGCACGAACGATGCACAAAACTTATCAGCACCTCCTCCTTCATTCTGAAGGGTGGAGGCTGGTATTCAGACGGCTATCAAAAGCCAAGGGGAGAATGACATGCGAGTATATGGTTTGCAGTGGGAAGTACCAGAGGCGGAGCGCATCAGAAAAGAGATGGGCAACAACCTCGGGGTCCAGTTCTTTAATACAAAGAGAGGCGCAGTCGAGAGGGCCAAGTCTCTGGAGCACAGCTTGAAGCCAGCGGAGCACGAAACCGTGACCATCAAGCTATACCGCATCAGCGGCAAGATACTGAAGGACGACCTTCGGTGCCTCCTATCATTCGCCGCAGACCAGGCCTTCCCCCTTCATCTTTGGGAGGAGGTCAAGTCAGAGCGCCGGACAGTTGGGGGCACATACAAGTGGCAGCGAGGCGTGACCCCCATCCACTCGTACCTCAAGACTACACCTCGGTACAAGTACAACATGGGGGCGAGGTCCGTTCAATACTTCGGGCAGGTAGGCAAGTACGATTTGTACTGGTGTCCGAAAGACATGTCCATCGAGGTCATCCATGAACGGCTCGACGACATCGTCGGGTGGTATGGACTGGATGAGCTGCCCATCAAGTGGTCCGGCATGACACTGGAAGAGATGAAGGGCGAAAGAATCGGCGCGGTCAATGAGGCTTACATGCTGCTACGAAAGCTAGCGAAGGAACTACAAGCATGAAGTGCCCTGTCTGTGGTTCAAGCAAGAACAAAGTCGTGGACACGGTGAAGACCTACGTCAGGGACGCCAAGAAGAAAGGCTACATCCTGACCAGGTTGGTCCGTGCTCTGCGTATGAAGGACACTGGCGAGCTCGCCCGTGCAGGTGGAGTCGGCAGACATCGGCACTGCCAGCACTGCAACACCCACTTCATTACGCACGAAACGATGGCGCAAATCATGAGGGCGAAACAATGATGGTCGAAGGGTACGGTTGGGTGTCGCTGGATGAGATACAAGGTCTCATGGCTTCGATGTCTCTTGAGCTTGAAGAAACCCCTGACAAAACGGACGAGGTTTTGTACGCCATCATGGGCGACATGTTCAATCTCGACATGTTTGTTGAGGGCGACATGCTCACCATCACGGGGAACAAGTACGACATTTGGTCGTGGCTCACCTTCTCCATGTGGTATTCGGTTGACGCATCATGATGCTACATCCTTGGGTGCTCGATGGATTCCTCACCGAGTACCAACGCGAAGGCTGGGACTTCATGCTACAGCGGGACACTATCCTCTGGTGGGCGTGTGGTTCTGGCAAGACCCTCGCCGCTCTGCTGTGGGCCGCATCGCAGGATGAGCCTGGCCGCACACTGGTCATCACCCGCGCTCCCGCTCGACGACAGTGGCAGCGCGAGGTGTCACACTACACGACAGGCCAAGCGGTGGTGGGCGAAGGGCGGACGCCGTTGCCCTTCAAGGAACTACGACATGCCGACATCCTCATCCTGTCATGGGAAACGATGCCCTACTGGATTGACGCCATCGACGAATGGCGCAGAGTGTACGGGCATCTGTACGTTATCTTCGACGAACTACATAAGGGCAAGTCGTGGAAGCGAAAGAAGAAGTACCTCGCGCCAGATGGCCAAGCCCGGTATATGTCCGCCGACAACCGAGCCTCCGCTGCCTGTGAGATTTCACGCATGGCTCGACGACGACTCGGGCTGACCGCAACTCTCATCCGCGACAGAGTGTCAGACCTTTGGGCGCAGGTAGACCTGGTGTCGCCTGACTTCTTCGGCTCGAACTGGGACTTCATCCATCGCTACTGTGACGCGAAGCGCAGTCCGTTCGGTGGCCTTGATACCAGCGGCAGGTCCAACGTGCCCGAACTTAAAGAGAAGCTACGCAAGATTGTTCATGTGGTATCCCGTGAAGAGATGGCCCGAACTCTTCCGCCCAAGCGACGACAGCTCGTCTATCTGTCAAAGGCGGACCAGACGAGACCAGCAGGGTTCGCCGAGGACATGAGGCGGGCAGCACGACAGGGAAGGCAGGCACTGTTCGAGATGAAGCTACTCGAAGCCGCTAGCCGCAAGCGCAACTGGATAGCCGAGACCGCAGCGGATGCAGTCGAGGCAGGGCAGAAGGTGTGCGTCTTGACGGGCCGCAGGAAAGACTGTGAGGCGCTCGCCAAGCTGGTGGGTAAGAAGACCAAGGGTCTGCCAGTATGGAGCGGGCACGGGGGCGACAGCACCTCGTATCGGGACGGCATCGTCAAAGAGTACGCGGCTCACGATGGTGGCGCGGCGTTCGTCGGGACCACCGATGCGTTCGGTGAAGCCATCGACGGTTTGCAGAACACGGACCTTGTTATCTTCGGACTGCTCCCGTGGACACCGGGACAGATTACCCAAGCTGAAGGACGGTTCAGTAGGCACGGGTCAACCAGGCCTGTGCTCTTGATGTACACCGTGGCGAGCGGGACCGCAGACGAAGCGGTCGCTGATGTACTGCTCAACAAGCTGCAGTCTGTCGAGGCTGTGCTCGACGACAAGGAGTCTGGAGAGGTGGCGAGCACTCTTGCTGGTGACCAGAACGAGGACGAGATCATAGCTTCAATCTTGAATCTCTGCTCTTGACATTCCCTTGACATCTTTGGCCCTCATATGTGGGGGCGACAAGGTATACTGCTTTCGTTGGCAATGACGCCGACCACAACCATGAGGGGCAAATGATTATCAATATGGCAATGTCAAAAGGCATCGCGGTGAACCTCGTCCGCTTCTGCTTGAGGGACGCACCGGAAACATCAAAGTTCACAAACACCGTATCCCTCGTCCTTGGGGGCGACTGGGACTTGGCGGAGCAGCTTATTGGCGCGGCGCTAATCGCGGATGTACTCACCCGCACCGAGGTTGAGCGAGGCGATGAGGTCAAGTGGGTCTATGGTGTTGGCGAAAAGTGTGAAGCATTCTGTGAGAAGGCAGCCGCTGAGTACATCCTCCGCAACGTGGAGTACGCATCATGAGTTACGATGCACACGTCAAGGCAGTAGACGAGTGGGCTGAGAAGGTATGCGAGTCTTGTCTTGAGGACCGCGACGAGTATGGTGGCCTCTCGGCCCTTGACTGCTGGCACCGTGATCTTCCGCCAATAGTCTATGATACCGCCCAAGACCTCATCTCAGAGGCGGAGTCGGAGGAATGGGCGGAGATGCTGTCCGCTTATCTTTATGAGGTCTCCTCGGAGATTGATCACTTCCGCTGTCCCGAGAATCGTGCCCGTAGTTTGGAGAAAGACCGGGACCACTTTTATCAGACTGGAACCTTGAGAGGAGGCGAGCATGACCCCAGCCTCTAATCCAGTCTACATGAACTACGACTGCACGACGTGCGGGACAGAGTTTCAGCATGAGCTTCAAGTCTGCGGCAATGGTGGCGTGTGCGACCTCTGCGAAGGCGAGCTCGAACCTGACTCTTCTTTCACCATTCTCTACTTGGTAGACCTAGATTGTTTTGTTGCGTTCCCTCGAACATCAGTTAATCCCCTCATGACCAGAGAAGGAGGACACCATGAGTAAGTTACCGTTTGTCTTCGGCATCATCTATGCCGCACCAAAGAAGGGCAAGACCCTTGGGATGATTAAGTCGTTCCCTAACGACGCGCTGTACATCGGGCCAGTCGGCGGGACATCGTGTGCTGAGTACATCGGTTACGAGCCAGAGACCTGGGTGGTTGGCCCTGAGACTCGGGTGCTGAAACTGACTGAGGTAATCAATCGGGCGTCTGCTTCGGGCAAGTTCAAGGCCATCATTGTCGATGACTTCAGCCTTATTGCGGACTCTGAACTGCACCACATTCAGAGTGTGCCGAAGAATGCTGGCTTCAAAGCGTTCGATGTTTTGAACAAGACCATGTATAAACTGCGTGACGCGGCCCGCAACGCAAAGTGCCACGTCTTCCTGTTGATGCATGAGACTCCACCCCGTGAGGTGAGCCGTGACAACCACATGGTATTCATCCCCGGACACCCATCCATCACGGGCTGGAAGTTGCCCGAGAAGATTCCTGCGATGGCTGACTTCGTGGTCCGTGTGAAGCACGACCCCAAAGCTCTGAGTGAGTGGCCTTATGTGTACCAAGCTGCTACGACCCCAGAGTTTATTACAGGCAGTCGCTTCGCGATGATGCCTGACTATTCACCTACCAACATCCGTGAGGTGATGCTGGCTACGGGCTATGACCTGCCTCGGCCTAAAGGCATGGAGTGGATGGATGAACTTGCCGACACTGTGTCCGACAGCCTCATTGAATACGGGGCTGAAGACAAGCGCGCCGTAAAGAAGTGGCTCGAAAAGAACGGACCTGAGTTGGCCCTTACTGTTGAGGGCAAAGACCCTCGCCACGTTCGCTGGGCTATCAGCGATGGAATCGATCGGGCGGTGATTCGCCGCCATAAAACCAACCTGTTGGATGATTTCTTCACCAACTTTTAGACGAGAGGGAGAGTGAGATGGCTGTTATTTTCAGAGCCAAGACAGACGACATGACCGGCAGCAAGCTGGAGGAGCGTGGCGTGTACCCGGTTGAGGTCAAAAGCCTTCGGCCCGAGATTAGCAAGAGCGGCAACAACATGATGTCGTGGATGGCCGAGGTCACCGAGGGCGCTCAGAAAGGCAAGGTGTGCTACGGGCGNATCTTGATTCCGACTGCGGAACTCAAGTGGCCTCGCGCACGGTGGGTGCGAATGTTGGAGTCGTTCGGCTTTAGNGGNGAGGAAGCNCGTCAGATCATGAACGAGGGCCTAGATGACGAGAAGCATGTCATTGGGCAGCAGGGATGGATTGAGTTCACCCCTCCCGTTGGTGAAGGGTCGTTCGCGGAAACAGAGTGGGTCACCGAAGCGCAGGCTGTGTCTCGCATCCAGGTCGCAGCCGAGGCTCGCGTGGCTAGGGCGGAACTAACGCCTGACGACGACATGCCGTTCTAATCATCTTGGGGCGTCCCAATCTTGGCGATGGTGTGTCCTTCGCTGCGTCAAGTAGGGGGGCTGGTTACCTTCTCGCGGGGCGTCCCATTTATCTCAAGCGGGGGTCTTTGTAGGCTCTATCCTCGAACAGAGTTAGGTCAGGCTAGAGGTCTCATATACACCCTTCCACCTGTCCGCGCAGAGGCCCTCGCTTTTGGAGACATCATGAACTGCCTGCATTGTAAAGACACCGAGCTTATTGTAAACGGAAGCCATGATGCAGAAGACAGTAGTCTCTTTAGCGTGGTCACTAATCTGTTATGTCCGAAGTGCAGCTCTCTAGTCCTAGTCTACTCTGGGGTAGAAGCTGAGGAGCCTCCCGCATTCATTACGTTTGACCCACCTGATGAGTGAGCCGACCATTCTTGAGTTTGCCGCCTTGGAGCGGCTCCTCTGCGAGTGGGAAGTTCCGGCGGCAGGCTGCACCCCAATGGAGAAGTTGGGGTTCGCGGCATTAAAAAATCAGGGCAAGGTAAAACTTACCAACGGAGTTTACACGGCCCCAAGCTTTGCGACCGGCGAGGAGTTTGACCTATGGTTCCAATGGTTCGATAACTCATTAGGTCTTAACTCCGACGCCCCTCCAAAACTATTCAAGGCATATCGAAAGGTGCGGAAGTAAATGTCATTTAACAAAGCCAAATGCAGCAGTTGTCCGCTCCGAAAGTATTGGCAGTCCGAGGGGCGGTGGCGTCGGGTAGACTTTCTACACAACGACTCCGACGTGCTTGTGCTTGGAGACGCCCCGTCTAAGCAGGCGTCTGCACTGAGCAGAGCCTGGGCAGATGAGCACGGCGTTGCCATGAAGGAGGCGCTCGAGTCGGCCCGTGTCAAAGCGCACAACGTAGACTACGGGTATGTAGTCGGGTGTCGTTGGCCCAAGGACAACCCGAAGATGTTTCTCCAGTTACTGAAGAAGCGCAACCGGAAGCTGAAGTCGGAGGGCAGGCCTCTGGAGATGTCGCCCATCGAGGCGTGCAGAGAGCATGTGGAGGAAGAGCTCGCTCGGTACAAGACTGTCATCACCTGCGGCCCGTTAGCAGCCAAGGCTGTGCTACCTGGCAACCCGTCTCTGGAGGCCGTCAGAGGTGGCCCTACGGTCTCCGAAGGCCTCAAGGTTCTACCTACCTACCATCCGTACCAACTCAACTCACAGCCTCACTTACGGCCCGTCCTGCACAGGGACGTGCAGAAGGCCATCCGCCATCACCGAGACCGGCTCAACTGGGAAGACCCCATCGTCCACTACAACCCCAACCCAAATGTAGTGCGGGCGTTTTTTCGCCGCGCCCAGAAAGAAGACTGGTTGCTGACGTATGACGTGGAGACTGATGCAATCGACGCCCTGACCGCAGACTTGAGGTGCATAGGCATAGGGACCGAAGATGAAGTTTTACTGCTGGGTTTCCTAAGTATCGACGGGGTCACAAGATTGTACTCGCCGGAAGATGAGAGGGTGATAAAAGACCTGCTCCGCGAGGTGTTTGATGAGCAATCTAAAGTTCGGATTTGTGGTCACAATGCAGGTTACTTTGATCGGCTTGTTGTGGAGCAGCATCTGGGTGTTACCCCTGCACCAGTTGTAGATACTCTACTACTCCACAAGCTGGCAGCTTCTGAGTATCCGCACGGCCTCGGCTTTGTTGGCTCGGTGTACACCGACGTGCCCGCATGGAAGGCGGACCACGCGGGCGTGACTGCGAAGACGGACGAGGAGCTCCACCAATACTGTGCCACCGACGTGGCTGTGACCGCTCGGATTGTACAGCCCTTGCTTGATGGCATACGCGATAGAGGGCAGGCGGGCCTGATTGACATAGACCATCGGATACAAGCCCTGTGTGTTGGTATGCGTCGGATGGGCATGCGTATCCACGAACCCACTAGACTCAAGCATCTCGAAGAACAGAACGAGATTGCATATAAGTGGCGTAAAGAACTACAGGTAATCCAGCCTGGCATCAACCCCAACTCTCACTCTCAACTGCGCCGGTTGCTGTTCGACAAGTGGGCGCTGCCTCCGCACGACTACACTCTTGCGGGCGAACCCTCGACTGACGCCGCCTCTCTCCGTGTGCTGTCCGTCAACCCTTTGGCAGACGAGGAGCAGCTCGCCTTCATACGGGCGCTTCGATTCTACCGCCGAGCGGAGAAGCAACTCTCCACATACATACGAAACTTCAGCCCTGATGGAGGCCACGTCAAAGATGGATACGTTTACCCTGACTATAAGTCACACGGAACAGTTACCGGAAGACTCTCTTCTGCTAACCCTAACTTCCAAAACATACCCTATAACCTACGCGATATGTACATCCCTCCAGACGGTTGCGTCTTCGTCGGTGCAGACTATGATCAACTCGAACTACGCTTCGCATCCGCATTGGCTCAAGCCCAGCACTACCTCGACGCCTTCGAGAAAAAAGAGATTGACCCACACAACCTCACCGCAGACCTCATGTTCGGAGAAGTCTTCTGGAATGCGGAAGGTGCGCCGGATACCAAGATGGGCAAAGGCAAGGGCCAGTTTAAGCAACTGCGTAACTTGGCCAAGACAATCTGCTTTGCCTCGCTATACGGTGCGTCCGCGCCTAAAGTTCATGAGATAATCCAGCGGGCCGAGGACGACGACGGCAACATGCTGTACGCCCACTACGACCTGCGCCAGATTCGAGTGCTACATCGACGGTGGAAGTCAAAGGCCCCGGAGTTTGAGGCGTGGTGGAAGAACACCCTCGACCAGTTCAAGAACTTCGGGCACACTGCGGAGTGCGTGTGGATGCGCCGCCGCTACTTCGCGGAGGAGGACTACAACGCCATCCTCAACTTCGGGGTCCAGGCTGGAGGCTTTGCCGTGGTTGCGATGTCCATGCTGGAGCTTGTCGAGAAGCACATCCCGTTTGACTTCGACAACAAGGTAGGCCTCGTCAACCAGCTACACGATGCTGTGCTTCTGTCGGTCCCAGAAGACAGGGCGCAGGAGGTCAAACAGATCGTTGACGAGACCTTGACACGCAAGGTGGATGGTCTCGACGTTACCTTCACTGCGGAAGCAGAGATAGGAATGACTTGGAAAGATGTCTAGGGGGAGAGATGATTGAAGCAATCTATTCAAACGTGAAGGGACGGATTGACCTGCAGTTCGCCTCACCGTACAACCTCATCTACGGGCGCAATGGGTCAGGCAAAAGCTCCATCATCCATTCGATTGAGCTTGGTGCGTTCGACACCGCTTTCGATGCGGCGGGCAAGGATGTCCGAAGCAAGGCCGACCTACGGTTCCTAGCCCCGAGAGGCGCGGAGCTGTACTGCCACCTGATTGTGGACGGCGAGGAAGTTGACTGGGGTGACCGCAGCAACCGCTTCGACAATGTGGTTTCGATGGCGATGGACGCGCTCACTGGTGGGCACAGTCGTCTAGTCGAGTTTCTGCTTCAACACATGGACGACGACGACCACCCCATCGCGCTCAATGTCCCAGGCTGGGATGCGCAAGTGAGGCGTCACGGCTCGTACCGAAAGGCCCTCGTCTCTGTGCAGAAGTGGGCCGCTTCAGAACTGCGCAGCGCCCAAAAGCGAGTGAGAGAACTTAACATAGCCATCGGGTACATGTGTTCCTACCACATCTACATACCGGACGAAGCCGAAAAGGCCCTTGCGGAGGCCGAGGCGGAGATTGTAAAGTTTCGAGACATCAAGCTACAGGTCGAAACGGAGGCCCTCATCTTTGTGAAGGGCGCGTTCGATTCTCTGGAGGACAGCATTAACCGCTACCTGCCCGAGCAGATTGGCAGGGCGGAGTTCTCGGAGACGGGCGGACGCATCCGCCTTGGCATCGGTGGCGGCGTCGTCGTGCCGTCAGGGGTAGAGACGGTGGCGCTCGCCGTCGCGCTCGCAGGCGCTCTCCTAGGAGGCCCTAGAGCTCTGTTCATTCTGCCCGACAGGGCGTATGACCCAATCACTTTGGGCAGGGTTATGCGTTGTTTGCGGAATGTGCCCTGCGCGGGTGTGTTTGTGCAGACTACCGTGTTACCCGAAGACTACGATTTTATGTCCCTTGGGTGGGACTTAGTGAGGGCATGATGGACCAGTGTCTTGTTGGCTTGTATCCTTCGGAGGTGGGCAACCCTCGTCTCCGCAACAGAATCCTAGCATGCCTTCCTGTCTGGGAGGGCTACACTTACGGGCATAAGGTGGACTACCCACCTGGCATCCCCGGAGCTCCGTCTACCTTGATTGACACCGGGACTCGAGAGATTGACTGCTCGTCTTTTACCTACGGCTTGCTCGCCCAAGTATATCCGAAGCTCGACTGGAACTTCACCCGCTACAAGCAGTGGCAGATGTGGAGTCGCGAAGACCTGTGGGGTCCGCTGACTACGGCGACAGATATGGGCATCACGACTAAGGGCACCGGCAACGGCTGGTATCTCTACCAAAAGTGGGACGAGCGGTGGAAGCGAGGCCACTCGTTCTTGGCTCTGAAGCGCGGGCAGAACCTGCTTGTGCTTGAGGCTACACTGCACCGGGATATGGACGGCGTGGTCTGGAGAAACATCGAGCCAGCAACTAGCACGCTGCCCTCGAAGTGGTCAGGTACGGAGGCCGACATCCTTGGGGATGCCGAATACTTCTCCGTCAGGCTGCGCGGCTAAGGGGCGTGCATCACGTTTAGCGTACAGGCATTGGAGGGCGCGGACGGGGTTGTGGAGCCAGAGCCGTTGTTAATCGCTGTGGTGGTGGCAATGTACGAGATGCCGGTGTCGTGGTCCAATCCTGTTGGCATTGAAAAGTATTCTTTCGTGGAGGCTGCCGCCTTCAAGATAAACGATGGCTGCGTGGTTCCCAGAGTGACCGAGGTAGCCTCGTAAATCTTCAAGTATGTCACAGACGAGTTTGCGGTGTTGTCAAACTCAATGGCGTAGATGGTCGTATCCCCGGTATACCCTGTAACAACACTGTTGGTTACTGCGGTATCCCTCAGAATCTTTGTCCCGAGCGGGTTAAATAGTGTAGTTGTTTCAGCGGCCATTTGCTATCTCGCTTACTTAAATGTGAACACGGTGGGGTTTGCTGCGGCAGAGATCGCAGACCCTGCCGTGGTTCCCTTGCCTGTGCTGATGGTATACCCAAGCCCGTTTGAAAAAGTGATGCCTTCTGGAAACTGAAGAAGGTGCCGCGAGTTAGGAACCTTAAAGCAAAAGTCAGGAACGGTGGTGCCTTCCGTAACCGCTAAGGCGGTATCGTACAGCTTCAAGTACCCCGGCGTTGCCCCGCCAGCAGAGTTATCTATAAAAATGCTGTACAGCTTGCCTCCGGACCCGAAGGCATTGTCACGCTCGACAGCGCCAGTCATGCCAGTATCTTTCAAGAACCTAAAGTCAATGTGGCTGACTTGATTATTAGCTGTGGACATTCATCACCCCATGATTTCGTCGAGGTACGAAGTAACCTCTGACAGCAAGAGTGCGATGATTTCGTCACGCTCGTCTGGGGTGATCTTCTGATCGTCCGACAGAGCAAGTGTAATCTTCCGGCCAACGCGGAGGATACGAGCAACGAGCTTGAAGATGTTGAACTTCTTTTGCTTAGGCATTTTTATCTCCGATAAACTGTTTCCATCCGGTTTCAAAAGCGATGCGCTCATAGGGGTCATGCCCCTCAAAGACGCGACCGTTCCAAACGATCCGGCCATTAGTGATTGGAAGTACCTGCATATGAACGTCATTGGTGTTCTCGTCAAGTATAGCGACTCCAACGCCTTGTTGCCAGTCGGGAGTTAAGGAAACACCTGGCGTCGGACCTGGGATGCGCACTAGGCATCCAGGACTACACGCAGTAATCTGCCGAGGCCCATCGGGTCCGTGGAAGGTCTTCTGTACAAACTCAACCTTGTGGATGTGCCCGTAAACCTCGGACCAGCGCGCCGTCTTAGAGATAGCTGTCGCCGTAGCACCGCTGCCTGCGCGCACCTTAGTGCCGTGCGTCACGCGGACAGGAGAGTTCGACTCGGGCCACAACCACCAGTCCGCACCATAGGGGCCGACGTAGTCGATGTCCAGTTTGTCCAAGTGAAGCAGTCGGTTGAGACTCAACACAGGGTCTGTCTCCAGCGCGGGGGCCACACCCGTCGCTTCGGGCAGAAGTTCAACCGCTGCTTTGGCGATGCGCTCCTCATGATTGCCAGCCAAGTACAGGATTTTCGACGAAGGGGACGCCTTACGCAAGTCCGCCAACCACCAGTGCAGCTCGTCAATCGCGGGCTGAGTCGTCTGCCTGTACTCTGGCTTACGGGGGAAGCGCGTGGACCAAGGAGCGAGATCTAACATATCACCTAACAAAACCAGCACCTCGGGCTGCATCGAGCGCGCCATCGAGACCACAGCATCCATCGCGGTACGGTCGTGCATCGGGTCGAGGTAAGTGTAGCGATCGCGCCACGCAAAACCCAACTGCAAGTCAGGCACGAATAGACATTTCTTCAGACCATCGTGTCGAGGTGGACGTTCGATTCGAGGCATACACTTTGGAGGGTATGCGGGTTGGCGGTCAGGCTCAATCTTGCGCTCAAGGTACGCCTTCACTTGGTACAAAGTAATGGTGTCCTCGCCGCCCTTCGTGCTTTGCTCCCATGAGTTGCACTTCCAAGATGTAACGCGCCAAAGTTTTCGGTCTACATTGGCATGCTTGAGTAACTGCGCCAACGTCTTGACTCTATGGCCCTGCGCGCTGACGGTTATCTCTTCCATCAAGAACTCTCCGCCGCAGCGTCAACCTCCGGGGCCTTATCCCCGCCTCTGCCGAGTGCGTCTAAAATGGCATCAGAGATTTTTTGCTCAAGCTGTTGCCCAGTCTTTGTGCCCTGCATGCTCTTGAGCATAGCGAGCTTCTGCTGAGTAGACTTCGTGGCGACACAGCGGCCCTGCTCTCGGTCAAAAATGTAGCCTTCGGGGCAGGGGTTTGCCTGCTCAGGAGCGAACATGCCTGTCAGGTTGTCCGCTTCGGCCCGCTCTTGCGCCGAGAGTCCGCCGCCTAAGGCTCCGAGTGCTGCCCCAATGAGCTCACCCTGGCCCCCAAACATCGAACCGACTTCCGCGCCCGTCGCGGCACCGCTGCCAGCGCCCATCAAAACGCCGCCTACGTTGTCCGCCATAGGCTCCTCCTAGAAGCAGGGTTCGATTTCAAGCCTTAACTTAGCCGCATTAACAAAAGCGACTGACCCTGTAATGTTGACAAACTGAAAGCCGCCGCTGATTAGCGTGATGTAGAGCTTGCCGTCACTGGCATCCGGCCCCAATACGCCGGAAGATACGTCATAGTAGAGCTCGGTGGGCGGCTTGCCGTTCGCGCCGGTGGCAAGCAAATCGGCTTGGATGATAAACATATTGGTGGTGGTAGTGTCAGTCCCAGTCAAATCCAATGAGCCTGTTTGGGCGTCACTCATCTTGAAGGCCGTTACGAATACGGCGTTGTCCACGTCCGTTTCAATCATCCCCACATCACCGCCGGGGGCGGTGGTGGCTGTTCCGGTGGTGCTGACAACCATCAAGTTTACACTTGAATCTGACAAAGCGGTAAAGTCTCGGACGTAGAAAGACAAGCTGCGAATGATTCCCCGGTTTGGGACATTGGCAACTTCAAGCGTGCAAGATTTTCCGACCTGCCCAGTGCCGCCAGTTCCCGCAGCACCAGGCAGAGTGAGAAGGGTGTAGTCAACCTCGTAGCTATTTCTAGACGGCCTGATTCGTGTGACGCCCATCTAGGCCCCCTTATGGCTCTTTCGACCAGACGCCTTCACCAGAGAAAAGA
>JGI25128J35275_1000329_pt1 | contig 14883 bp, 36 predicted proteins | sample ETNvirenome_2_60_FD_35275 | JGI IMG/M metagenome (IMG submission 35275)
CCTTTCTCACCATGAGATTCGTATGCCATAGAATGGTCACCACCATAAGCGTGTCCATAAATTTTCTTAGACATAGCTTTGCTTTCGTCTCTTCTTGCTTTGTAAGATTGAGACTTTTTTCCGTGTTTTGCTCCTAGAGATTCGTCTAGTCTAGCGTTATATCCTTGTTTCATAATTTATAAATTTATAACAAAGATACTAATATTTTCCTTGTCTATTTTTTGGGGAAGATTTTGTAGAACCACCTGAGCCAGCCCACAAATTTTTACACGCCCAGTAGCGTGCTGTTAGTTTTGATTTTGCTTGTCCACACTTGTGTCTTGCTCTAAAACTTTTACGAGCAGCAGCAGAATAATTGTGACCATAACCAGTAGCTCCGAAGTGTATTAGTTTTTCCTGTCCGTTAGCACATGCCTTAACCATTTTCTTTTTACCCGCTCTGTCTGATTTAGTAGGCTTGTTACAAGCCATTTTACTTTTATTTGCCATTATGCGTTTCTTACTTTTGCTGCTTTTGTATTTGATACTACTGTTTTTCCTCTAGCTCCCGCTTTCTTTTTCTTACGAGCTGTAGCTGCTAGTTGTCTTTTGGAAAGACTTCTTGCTTTAGCTAAAGGCAAACATCTGTCAGGATTTTTTTTATCCTTACTTGTGCCACATGGGCCTTTTATTTTTCCGTCCGAGCCAATGCGTACCCACTTCTGGTCTCTCCATTTTTTTAGCTCTCCCATTACTTTTTCTTTTTAGACATTGCTTTTAGCATCCTATCTATTTTTCCTGCTTGTGCTTTGTGCATAGCAGAAGCTTTTTTTAATTGACTTGATACTTCTCTTAATTTTTTTGCGTCCATTACTTTTTCTTTTTTGCAATAAACTTAGCCTTAGGGTCAGCTGCAGTTATGCCTGGATTATTATCAATACCATATATAACACTTTGCATTCCTAGGTTAGGTCTTTTACCCTTGCGGGCTTTTTTATTCATCTTACTCATTTCTTACTTTTTTTTGCGTAGTTAGGGTCTTTACAATATTTGCTTGCTGCCATGTTTGCATAGGCAGATGGGTAAGTATCGAAAGTTCTTTTAGCCCAAGCTATACCAGCTGGGCATATTTTGTTTTTACGTCCTGTTCTTTTCTTTGCCATCAGTCTTTATATTTATTTATTATAGCTTGTATGCTGTCTAATCTAACTGCTATCTTCATAGTTAGTCCTGCTTCAAATTTAGCTACTGGTTTACCGTTTTTATATATCATTATAGTGGGTACTGATTTTACAGACTTTTTAATAATATCGCTTTGGTCTTCTACATAAGCATATTGAACTTTGGTGTGTTTTAATTTATCTAACTGATTATAACTATTTCTTTCATTCCATTTGTAATTGAAATGAACTGTAGTAATCTCTTGACCATAACTAAAAACACTGAACAGTAATGCTAAAATTAATAATCTCATTAGTCCTTGGTTATAATTTCAAATAATTTCTGGTCAATATCTTCTAACTTCTCACCATTCTCCTGCACTTTCTCCTGTGTATTAATTATTGTTTCTCTAATAAGCTGGTCTTTTAGGTCATACTCAGTTCGAGATACCTCTGGTTCAGGCAATGCCTTAGCAAGCTCTATGTCTTCTTGAAGTGAGTACCACATACCCACAACTGTTACCACCACTGCACCTAACGTAATCAAGTTCTCAACACTAATGTTAAACTTTTTCTTTTTTAATTTTTCAATATCTAACTCATCCATCTTAGTAAGACTTTTTTTCCATGCCGTAGCCTGGGTTATCTTTCTTTTTGCCCTTCATCATTTTTGCAAATGCGTGAGCTTGAGCTTTACCTACTGCGTTGTATGGAAATTTTTTCATACCGCCTTTATATTTTACTGTTGGCATCTTTACTTTTTTTATAGATTAATAAATTAGGGAAATCTTTAGTGCTTCCCTTTGGGCACTTGTAATTGTATTTGTTTTTATTCAAAGAACTCTTATACATTATGCTCCTCTTTTTTTCTTTTTTGGTTTTACCACTATGCTATCTGACTTTGTTTTTTTGTGCGGAGCAACCATAGTCCCTGTATCTTTTCTATATGGAAAACCGTCAGCGTTTACCCCGTATATGCTGTCGAGCTTTTTAATTATTGCATTTCTAGCCGGTATGCTATCCATTGCTTTTTTCAAATGTCCTTTCTTGTGTGGCATAATATTATTATTTTTACAAAGATAATAAATCTAATAAAATGAAATTGAAAGTAAACGACTGCCTGAAGTACTGGCGAGTCATACGTTACTTCATCAAACAAAAATATGGTCTGACAACCGGAGACCTAGATATGCTTCTGTTTTTATACAGCGAAGATATATTCTCAAAAGAAAAGTTTGAAGAGTTTGATAACCTGCTCTCCTGGGATGAGGATAGGTTTGATAGATTACTCAGAGATGGGTGGATTGAAGTATTTCGCCGTAGGCGTAAAAAATTTAAGACACTGTATGGCCTCACGTTTAAAACTCAAAGAGTCATTAGCAGTATCTATAAGAAGCTTAGCGGGGAGGAAATACCTACAGATATGAGTAACAACCCAATCTTTGCAAAGAATGTAAAATTTTCAGATAAGGTATACAAGAAGATGATTATAGAAATGAATCACGCTATAAGACAACAACGACGTCTTTCTCCTGAATAATAGTAAAAGGTTCATCGTTAATTATCATAGAGTAACCAGAACGTTTATCATAAAAAATAAAGTCTCCCTCATCTAAATCAGCTACCTCTGTACCTGATTTTATTATCACTCCTTTTTTGTATCTTAGTTGGTTGGCATCTTCTGAACTAAGAAGAAGACCTGAAGAAGTCTTGATTTCTTCTTCAATAGTTTTAATTATTATATTCTTGCCTATAGGTTTCATTTCATTAACTTTTTAAAATACCTTTTAAGTGTAAGTGTTTTTTTTCTTTTGTGTCCTTTTGCTTGACGATAAGCATTTACAAAATATCTTTTAATTAATTTTTCTATCCTCATAGTACGAGCAATATATTTCTGTAATGTATGTAACCTCACAGATTCCATCAACGCAAACTATATCTTCTTTTTGATATTGCTCTACTTTGTATGTTATACATCTGTCGTCTTCCTTCTGACATGAGGCTGCTGTAAAAAAAAGCAGTATTAAGAAAAACAATATGACGTATTCAAATATTTTTTTCATCTACTTTGTTTCATACGTTCTAGCCATTGTTACAATCGCATTAGTAGATAATATCGTTACCGCAACACTCACTGCGTTTTGAAGCGCCTGCTTTGTAACCTTGAGCGGGTCTATGATTCCCATTTCAATCAGGTCACCCTCTTTTCCGCTTTTCACATCCAGACCTATGTTCTTTTCGTTATACACTCTTTGGTTTTGTATCCCTGCGTTTTCTTGTATTTGTTTTAGCGGCTCTTGCAATGCTCCCCCCAAAATCGCCTTGGCGATTTTTTTTGAATTATTTTTAGAGTTTTTTAATAAGAGACCCTCTTGGTACAATGCCAGTCCTGCCCCAGGGAGTATGCCTTCCTCGAGGGCACTACGGACTGCGCACACTGCGTCATCAACTCTATCGAACAGTTCTTTTTGTTCTAGGTCGGTATTCCCACCTACATAGATGACTCCGACTCCACCAGTAAGGGATGCTATACGAGAGAGGATAAACTCCTTGTCCACTTTCTTCACTGTTATGGAATGAGCGTCCCAGAGTTGTTCTACCCTCTCATCGATTAGCTTCTCGTCCACATGAGAATCGTCTTTTAATATTATACTAGAGTCCTTTCCTACAATTATTTTCTTTGCTCGACCCAGGTCTTCAAAGCTCATAATACTCATATCATCTCCAGTCTTTTCTGAAAAATAAGTAGCACCCACTGACAGAGCTATGTCTTGCATCAGTTCATGTTGCTTATAGCCAAAGGAGGGTGGAATTATGGCGCAAAGCTTCAAGCTGTTCTTCATCACATTCGCCGCTAGGGTGTTTATGACTTGTTGTGAACACGGTGCTACAATTAATAATTTTTTTCCTTCATTGATAATTGGTTTCAATATATTCTCAATGACAAGTATGTTGTTTATCTCTGCATCAGAAACCAAGATGTATACATCCTCCATGATACACTCATCCTTCTTTTGGTTGTTGATAAACAGAGGTGATGAGTATCCTCTGTCTACCTTCAACCCATTCGTGGTCTCAAACCCAGTCTCAGAACCCTGAGACTTTTCCACTGTAACAATTCCATTTTTACCAATAGATTCATAGGTATCTGCAATTATCTTACCTATCTCTCTATCGTTATTAGAAGAGATAGTAGCAACATCGAGAAGTTTTCTTTTAGAAACGGTTCTACTTCTTTTTTTAAGATGGTCTACTATCTCGTTAGTTATATTAACCATATCACGCAACACTTGCGTTTTATTGTCTGCATAGTCAAGCTCTTCTATACCAAGGCGCACTAAGGCTTCTGTCAGAACTATAGCCGTAGTCGTTCCGTCCCCTGCGTTGGCTGCAGTACGAGACGCTGCCTCTCTCATCATTTGAACTGCTAGGTTCTCTACTGGGTCAAGGAGTTGTATAGATTTTGCTACCGTCACCCCATCCTTAGTCACGGTTATACCATGAGTGTGACTAGCTGACTCTATAAGTACAGTATTCCCCATAGGCCCAAGTGTAGACTTAACAGCCTTTGACATTTTCGATATCCCGTTTATGAGTTTTGACCTAGCCTCCTCTGCAAAATGCAGGTCTTTTGGTGAGTACCCCCCTGTTTCCATTTGATTAGATTTTACTCAAATATATAAATTAACTTTGTAATATGAAAAAAATTATCCTAATCTTACTACTTATTACCGGATGTGGTGTCTATGACTCAGAGGGTGTGTACATAAACAAAAACACTCGATACGTCAAATACGATAGCATTTCTGGTAAACACATTATAATTAAATACGTCCCTGTATACAGATACAGCTCTCCGTATTATAATCATTTCTATGACATACATAGATATCCTACGCCTTACAGGTATCAGAACCATTACCCTAATTACTCATCGAGCAGCTCTACACGTAGCTATAGTAGACCAAGTAGCACGCCGAGTGCGCCAAGCACACCGAGTGTAAGTGCACCAAGTGGGGGTAAAAGTAAAGCGGGAAAGATTCAGTGACGAGTGACGACTTTTTTTCTCTATATCTCTCTATATAATTTTTATATTTATTTTTTTTCTTATATACGACCCCCTTCTTTTTCGTCATTTCGTCACTTTTAAAAGTAAATACTTAATAATCAATTAGTTAACTGGTGACGACCTTAAAAATTTTTGTCACTACTTCGTCACTTTGTGAAATTTTCGTCACTTTAATAAATAGAAAAAGCTACCCCTTAAGGTAGCTTCTCCAATAAACACTAAAAACTAACTAACTATAAACTCTATGAGTCCATAAACCTTTCGAGCATCTTTGCTCGCTGAATCCCTTCAGCAATCTGCTCGCTATTCTTTTGAGCCTTAACCATCTTGCGAAGCTTTGCAGCTTTCTCAATACCCATCATCCCATCAGGACGTGAGTTGATTAACCGACCGTTTTGAACATACAATCCTTCAACGAAGTTACTAACCTCTCCGTCTGTGATTGCCTTGTTCATATCTCTGAAATTTTTCATATCAATATTTTATAACGATGCTTATGAGTCCTAGAAAAAATGTTATCTCAGTCCAGTCATGCTCTGGGTCTGCAGCATAATACTGCCATCCTAAAGCAAATCCTATTGAGATTCTATTGTGTATTTCTATATCCCAAGGCATTTACAAAGTTACAAAAAAATATGAGATGTTTAGAGTGTTTGGATAATATACGCATATACGACGCAGCCCACCAAAAAAAAATCGGAAAATTTTTGCAAGCCCCCCTTGATTTTTTAACCTTTTTCTGCCGTTTTTTTGCCGTTTTTTGGGTATGTTTAAACGGCTCTCTTTGGTTTTTCCTTCCGCTCTCTTCTTCCTTCGTTTACCCTTTGTTCGGGGATAGGTGTAGACCTTCCCCCGTTTATACCCCGCCGACCCCCTGAAAAGAAAAATAAAATTAGGGGAAATTAAGTTTATAAGTTATTTAAAATCAGTTAGTTATAAAAAACTTTACTAACATTTATAAATTTATGTCGAGCGTATTAATATTTATTATATATTTGTTCAAAAGTTATTCAATAAAGGGTTGAAAGAAATTACCCGAAGAGCGAAAAAAATAAGTGCTTAGAATACTAATTAAAAAAGCCAAACGCACCTTAAAAAATTTCCGTTTTAAGTTCATTGACATACTGAAAGCACATAGTTTTTAAAGTAATTAAAAACAGGTTTGCGCCTGTATAAATAGGTATTAAGCGCAAAGCGGTGCGAAAGAGTGTTTAAACATACTTTTGCGCGTTACAAACTTTAAAAATAATATTATGAAAGCAAAAGTAAATTCTTTAATTAGTTCAAGAAGCGGTAGACCCGTGCCAAATCAATTTGAAATTGAAACCGACAAATATTACATTTTTCAAAGCTACAATTCAATAATTGCAAAGAAAGAAAGAGGCTTTATGGGAAAGGTAATATTAGACCCAAAATATTGGGACTATTCAGCCACTACTTTAAAATATCTAAAGCAATTTTTAGGTATTTCTTTAACTAAAAAAGAGATAGAAAGCTATATTAAGCAAGGTATTTATAAAACTAAAAACTTAAATAGCTAAGTCGACTAAGCGACTACAAAAATAGGTAATTAGGCTTAGAGCGTCCCCGATATTTTCGGGGGGTTTACAAACTTTAAAAATTAAAACTATGAAAAAATCTAAATTAAGCCGTGAAAATTATCTAATTGAAGCGACTGACATAATGCGTAAATCTTTATTCAGGCCAAAAGGCTATAAAGTGCCAAAAGTTGAACTTTCAATTTCGTGGGCTACACGAGGTAATAAAAGCAACAAAGGTAAAGCAAAAGTGGTCGGGCAATGTTTCCCGAAACAAATGCACGCTGGCGGGATAAATCAAATTGTTATTACGCCAAATTATGACGGCTCAACAATTAAGGGCTCAATGGAAATACTCGGGACTTTGGTACACGAGTTAGTCCACGCCGTTGACAATTGCGCTTCGGGGCACGGACAAGCGTTCAAAAATTGCGCCCTAGCCGTTGGACTTTTACCCCCAATGAGAAGCACGCCCGAAAGCGAAGAATTGAAAGAGTGGTTACGAAAAAATATCGTTGACAAACTCGGACTTTTCCCGCATAAAAAGGTTACTCTTAACGGCACAAAAAAGCAGTCAACACGAAACATAAAAGTTGCTTGTGATTGTTGTGAATTTTCTTTTAGAACATCTAGAAAAAACTTAGCAATTATGGACTTTCAACCCTGTTGCTTAGCGTGTCACGAAGGTACTTTACACGAAGCATAAAAGTAAATCTGATGAGCTCTCAATGAGCGAAACTAACGGGCGTTTAAACAACGCCCCTAGTCATTTACAAATAATAAATTTTATAACTATGAAACAAACTATTAAAAGTCCTGAAGATATTAGATTTGATGAATTAATGTCTTGCGATAAAAAAGAGTTGGCTGAAGCAATACTCGAAAACGAAGACCGCATTGAAGAGTTGAAAGACCTTATGAAGTCGGAAGAAAACGAGGTAAATGCGTGGCGTGAAAAATGGGTTGACGCTGTCGACGAAATGCACGCTTACGAAACTCTCTTGAAGTTAGCTAAGAAAGAAATCAAAAAGCTAGAAAGAGGAAATTAAGTAAATCTGACGAGTCCTAAGTGGACGAAACGGGGGGAATGTTTAAACGCCCCCGTCATTTACAAACATTAAATTTAAACTATGAAAACATTTATTTATATAATGGAAAAATATGTAACGCCTATTTTTTTAGGTATCGTATTCATTTGGTTTTTTTATAATTTTTTAACATTATGAGCAGGACTAAATGGCACGGGCTTGAGCAACGCAAAGCCAATTATAGAACAAGAGAGTGGGTCAAATCACTTTCTGACGCTGACGCAAAGCGTATGAATATCAAAAAGGAAGAGTTTCCCCCTTTATATGAAGAGGGAAAATATCGGGTGTATAACGAAACAAACACAACGCCCGAGCAAAAGCGATACATCATCCGAAAGTATCTAAGCGACTTTATATACCAAAATAATATATGCAAGCGTTTTGAGATAGTTTTGGAAGAGGGTTGGGATTTTGCTGACACAATTACGCCGAACGGCACACGAGGAATTACTATTAAGAAAATCGTTTGAGCGATTCAAAACCACATTAGGCTCAAAGCGTCCGAGTTGTTTAAACGACTCGGGGTTGTATAACTTTAAACAAACAAACTATGAGTAAAAATCAAAATAGAGATATTGTCCAAAGATTAAAATATCAAGACATAGATATAGTATTAAAAGAGATTGTTGATAATGAGTTGAGGATTCAATTTCATACAAGGCAAAATCAATTTTCAAATAGAGGCTATGCAATAGCAAGTGGAACAATAAATTTAAAAGATATGAAACCTAGAGTTTCTTACTTAAGCGTTAGCCATACTCTTGATAATTTGTATCAAAGTAAACTTGATTATTTAAAAGAATGGGAGTGCCACGCAGTCGCAAATTTTTTAGAAAACAAAGTATGGGACGAAATACTCTAATAATACCAAGTAAATCTGACGAGGTCTCATAGACCGAAAACAAGAGAATGTTTAAACGCTTTCTCTTGTTCATTTACTAACTTTAAAACAAACAAATTATGTATCATACAAAAGAAGAATTAATTGCGATTGATGATTGCGAAATTCATTTCATCTTCGATAGCTTAACTACGGCTGACGATTATGAGTTATGGTGGCTGGTAGAGACCGACCCTTTGGCAGATTCAAAGGTGTACTCTCATCCAATAGACCCCGAACATTTATACTATTACGACCACGACTTTGAAGAGAAGTGTCAAACGATAGTAAGAGCGTCCGTTCATAACCCTAGAATAAGTTTTCAAAATTATTACTTTGATGACGAAGTCGTAGAGGAATGGGTCGCAGATGAAAAGGAAGAAATTGTTAATTAGGTTTGTAAAGTGGTCTGCACCACTATAAATAGACATTAAGTGCAGAGCGTAGAGAGAGTGTTTAAACATTCTCTCTGGTTGTATAACTTTAAAAAACAAATTATGAATAAGGAAGAATTTATAAAAAAGAACTACTCAAAAGAGTATGATAAATTTTGTAAAGAATTAAATTATTATAACTCAGGAAAATTATCTTACCAAGTTGGCTTGTCAAATGGATTGGGGGGGGGAGAAATACTCACTTTAGAAGATGTGTTTCTTGCTCAATTATGGTTTGAAAGAGCGGGCTTTGAAGTAGATAAATTTACCGCAGAATATAATATGCAATTTATGGTAAAAATAGATTATGCCCCTCACGAGAGCGTGGGGATAGATGAAAAAGGTCAAGAAGAGATAACTGACTTTGAAGATTTGTTGCTATCTATTGACGCAACGGAGATTAAACACAGAGCGGATGTCTTTGTGGGTATAGGGTGGTAAAAGAAGAGAGGGTGTTTAAACGCACCCTCTTTTTTTTTGTAAAATAATTTGGTTATTAAAAAGTAATTACATATCTTTATCAAAATTATTCAATAAATACTAATAATGAAACACGATATTTGGAAACTTAGAAGAGAGGCTAAGGCAGTAACTGAAAGGTCAGTTAAGACATTAGTCGTACAATATGTGTCAGCTATAACGGGACTCCGTCAAGCTGATGTTATCAAGAACGCAGATAAGATTAAATTATCTGATATACTTGACGCTCAAATTAAAGAGCAGAGTTTGGTTTTCGATTGGGAAAGCTGGAGAGATTTACAACTTGCGTGTAAAGATTCTAACTTAACTTAATTATGAAACAAGTAGAATTAAAAGAAGTGATTCAAAAGGTCAGAGACCTAAGAGACAACACTCCTTGTATAGAGGATTCTCATAAGCATTGTGGGTGTGAGAAATTTGATGACATAATAGATGACTTAATAAGAATACATTATGCAGATTGATTCAAAACAAATCGCAAAGCTAGTAAAAGAGATAGAGCGTTTAAACGAGCCCTCTATAAAACTTGTTGATTCTCCAAAGAGAGAAATCAGGAAGGTTGATAACCTATTGTCTATGCAAGCGTGGGCAATGGAAGAATTATGGAAAGCATTAGAAATTAATAAAAATAAATAATGGAAAATTTAACTGAAGAACAAATAATTAAATATGCGAGGTGGGTATATCACGAGTGCGATAGTCCTATTTCGGAAATAGAATGGTTAGTTCAACAAGTGGTTGACGCTACCAACGATAGAAAAGAAATCATACAAGATTTTTCTGAGAATATTAATGAACTTTTAAACCAATTATAATTATGGAAAAACAATTAAAGGTAACGGGTGTACGATACTTTAAAACTCGAAGAGGCTTAGGGTATGAGTGCAAGACAAATATAAAAGGATTGCTGATTTGGAATGACGGCAACGGAGGTGGCACATATTTAGATTGCGACTTTCAGAATATGAATAGAAGAGAACTCTATCAATACGAAGAGGAGTTTTCGGAACTAGATTTAGAACATCTCATAAATGTATATGAGGGTGTGGATTTAATTAATAAATATATATAGTTATGGAAAGACACGACTACGATTTAAAACAAAGGGAAGATGATATGATAAATGTATTATCTGAAGATGTACACGCACGAGGTTATTCAGTAAACATAATTTTTGAATATAAAACTGAGAAGTATTTAGCGTGGGGACATTTAGAAGAAGACGGACAGCTTGGAGATTATTGGGGAGTAGATGTTCTTAATCAGGGAGAAGTTAGCTGGAAACATCCAAATAAGGATAAGCTAGAGGATATCGCACATAATTTAATGAGTGATTTTCATGTAACAAAAGATAAACTTGAGTTATAGGAGCGTTTAAACAAACTCTAAAAGAGGGTCAGGCAGTTGATATGAAAGGGTCAACATACGAAAGACGATATAAAAATGTAATGCCTGAATCGTTCCTCTTTTTTTATTTTGTTATTCAAAAATAATTACATATCTTTGCATAAGATAATCAATGAAAAAAAATATTTGTAGCGAGTGTAGAAGTCAAAATTTAGAAGTGGTACAAGAAGAGTATCACGGAGAATATGCGACCCTCACTTACAAATGTTTAGATTGTGAAACTAAAACTACTAACTATTATGACATTATTTTCAACCCCCTTCAAAACTTTATTGCGTCGAATACGCAGAAAGAAGTTACATAGAGCCTATGTGTACGATAGTATGCTGGAGCAAAGAAACCAAGCAGTACGCTTATTAATATCGATTGACCCCAACACTGATGTAGAGGTCATTAGAAGGTCTACAAGAAAGTCTTATTTAATTTGCAGAGTTCCGCAAGGAGACATATATTTACTTAAGGAAGCTAAGAAGAAGTTCTCTTTAGCTAAGAAGTACAAGAGAAGATTGCAGTTATTAAATTTTTAAAATGGAAGGGCAGATTCAAATGTATCATCATAGATTGGAAGCAGTAATTAAAAGAGTCTCTGACACTCTTGTAAAGCTAGAGAAGTTAGAGTCATCATCAGGTAATATGTCTTACGACCAAGATAGATTGCTTAAAGAAATAATCAAAGACTTAAAAGAAATTCAATGAAAGAGTATATATTTAAACAATACACCGAAAATATTTGTGCCCACTTGGGTATCAATAGTTCTGATTTGTTTGTAAAGTCAAGGGAAGCGGGAGTCGTCGACGCAAGACAACTCCTGTTCTACCTTTGTCATGACAAAAGACAAATGGGATTTACAGAGATTAAATCTTACACGGACAAAGTAGGATTAGAGCAAAATGTATCAAACATCAAGCACGCAGTAGATAGTTTTAAATCTAAGCTAGAAAAAGACCCCGACCTTTTGCACATCATACAAAAGCTAGATAAGATTGAACACTAATGAATTAGAGATAGTGTTTAAACAGGCTCGCTCTGAGTATGGTAGCGTTAAGATAGACGGCGACGGCTATCAAGCGTGTGTGTACTTAGGTGTTAAGATAACCAAAGACGATATGACAGGAGAAATAAAGATATACGACCCACAAAAGAGTGTCAACTATTATGTTGAGATTGANAAAGGATTGTATTCTCTATTCATCAACAAAGGGTGGGTNGGTGCTGTCATTGATATTACTCTGCAAAAGTATACTGAGAAACTTGATAGAGTAAAAGAAGGTATCTCCAANGAAATGAACGGAAACCAAAGTCCAAAGAGACTTAGGATTCTTAAGGAGACACGCGAACAAATTCTCAGAAAATATTATAAACTAACTCAAAAATTAAATAATGAAAAAAAAGAAAACATTTAAAGAAATAATGACTGAGAAATTCTTAGAAGAAGGAATTAGTCAAACATTTATTGACTCTAATATGGAGTTTATAGATGATGTAGAACCAAAAAAAACTGACAATGAAAAACCTGTATAAAGCACTCTTAAAATTTCAGGACGAAGTCCCTCAGATTGAAAAGAATACTGAGGGTTATGGCTACAAGTATGCTAAACTTGAAGACATAATTAAAACAACAAGACCTGTTCTTAAGGACAACGGACTACTTGTTACGCAAGCGATATGTACTTGCCCTGAGTCTCAGTTACCTTCGGTAAGAACTACACTTATACACGCAGAAAGCGGAGAGACTGACACAAGCTACACTCCTGTTGCAGAAGTAAAACTTGGGTCAATGAATATGTATCAAAGCATTGGTGCGGGTATAACTTATTATCGTAGGTACGCATTAGCGGGTATTTTAGGTATCGCACCTGACGACGACATAGACGCAAATGATGAGGTTAAACCAACGAAAACCAAGATGACTAAGGGGAACTATGCGGTCATGAAAAAGAGCGCAGAAAACCATAGGAAAAAGGGTAAGAAGTGGGAAGAGATAGTAGCGATTATGTCAGAGAATGTAATATTAGATACTAAGTTAGTTCAGGATATGAAAAAAGAAATGTATGGAAAGTAGTAAGATAATAGAGAAGTTAAAAAGCGACAAGGATTACTACGGGAAATTTGGCTCTCAGTTTCTATCCAATAGTGATATCAAAGCCTTGCGTTCTGACATCAAGTCGTTTAGAAAGCCAGTGCGTTTAAACGAAGCCTTAGAAGCGGGCAGATATTTTCATCAGCTTTTATTAGAGGAGNANAAAGCAAAGAACTTTCCAATGGTGGACGCAAAGACAAGAAACGCAAAAGAATACAAAGAGTATTTAGAAGAAAACAAAGTCGAGTTTGTTTTAAAAACCAATGAAGCTATGGCTATAAAAGACATAGCGGATTGGGTAATGGACGACAAGACTGCGTGTACTCAGTTCATCAGGGACTTATTAAATAACCCTGAGAGTTTGAGAGAGCAACCCACGATAGCTGACCTTCATGGTCATCAGTTCAAAGGGAAAGCCGACCTGATTACGAAAGATGAGTCGGGTCAATATGTTATAATAGATTTCAAAACTACATCTAGTAATCCAAGTGATTTTACTAAGTGGTCTCTTGATTCTTGGGGGTACAATTCTCAAGCCTATCTCTACAAGGAGATGTTCGGTATGAACTTTAAGTTTATATTCATTGGGAAGAAACCAAAGGAAGATAGTGAGGGAAAGATTTATTATGATGTGTGTGAAGTAACTCCGTCAGAAGATACTCTTGAAATGGGTAGGATGAGAGTTATGGAAGCCTTAGCAGAGTACGAGAAGTATTATGGCGAAGGTGCAACTGAAGATGTGCGAGCGTCGTATGTCAAAAAAGTAATTTAAATATATATATATGAGTAATCAAAGAAAGGTTATAGGAACTTTAAACATAAGTATCAACCTAGATAAGATACCAAAAGAAAAGATAGTCAAAGGAGACAAGGGAAGTTATGCTAACATGACTGCGCTTATCTTTGATAGCGACGACCAATATGGTAAGAACGCTACGGCTATGGTATCGAAAACTCCTGAAGAAAGAGAGTCTAACACGGACACTATCTATTTAGGTAATGGTTGGTACAACATCAAGAAAGAGGATACAATGCCTTTTTAATTAAATTTAATTTATAACAGGAGTGAGGAGAGTTTTNTCTTTTTCATATTAATTGGTTGTCTCCTCCTCCTTTTTTATTTACAAACAAATTGAAGAAAGAAGTAACGATATTTAAGAACATACTAGAAACTGACGCTCCCTTTCATAGAGAAGTAATGTTTATTCTAAACAGAATAAAAAACGGAAGAAACAAAGAGTTAGTCAAGAGTATAAGAGCAGAGAAAGATAAGACTAAGAGGAATGAACTAAAGAAAAAGTTACCCTCAATTTGTTTTTCAGGAACATTTAACAAGCGTGCAGACGCTTCACTTGTTACGCATAGTGGATTAATATGTTTAGATTTTGACGGGTATCAGAAGAAAAAAGATTTAGCAGAAGATAAAGCGAAGTTTCAAAAAAATAAGTTTGTCTTTGCCGTGTTTGTATCTCCATCAGGAAACGGATTGAAAGTATTAGTTCAGATACCTCAAGACGCAGACAACCATAAGAAATATTTTAATGCACTTAACAAACATTTTTCTTCCCCATACTTTGATACTACATCTAAGAATGTATCAAGGGTTTGTTATGAAAGTTATGATAATCAATTGTATGTAAACGAAGATAGTAAGCTATGGGAAAAGTTAGAAGAAGACGAGTACGAAGAAAAGCATTTAGCACAAGGACAACCTCTTCTAAAAATTTCAGACGAAAGCAAGCTAGTAGAGATTCTAGTGAAGTGGTG
>JGI25128J35275_1000330_pt1 | contig 14877 bp, 17 predicted proteins | sample ETNvirenome_2_60_FD_35275 | JGI IMG/M metagenome (IMG submission 35275)
ATAAAATAATAGATAAATTATATAATGGGCATAGTGTTAGAGATGCTGAAAAATTTAAGAAAATNGAGGAAGAACTNGAGAAAAAGAGAGANGTTCCGCAGAATCCTGCGTTATTTCATGGTAGTACAATTACAACACCAGAAGAAAAAGAATTATTAGAAAAAAAGAGAAAAGAAATTATTGAAATGGGGCCTATTTCCATGTAAGAAATAAGTTCAATTTCACTATTGATTCCTTAATACTAGAGCGTGTAGATTTTTGTCTGCACGCTTTTTTTTTCGCAGAAACCTGTTGTGGATAAGTGCCAGACAAAACAAGAACAGAGATACGTCTAATTTTGAAAAAAGCTTTTTTTTAATTTTTTTTTTAGTTGCTGATATGAAGGGCACCTCTAATTTTTGAGGAGGTTCCGTTGAGATTGCCAAAATCCAAAAACCCGTATGGTATAGTTTCTTATAAATTAATTTTTTTAGTTAATTTATGTACTGAAAAAATCTTCATATGTTTTGAGTAGGTACTGTTCTTTGACAAGTGAATATGACTCTCATTAAATCCGAAGGAGGATTTATGAAAATTACTGTTTACAACCCCAATAAATTTGGGGACACCAAAAAAGTCATGAACATTAAGGAGTATAGAAAATACTTTGAGGAGGAAAGAAACAAAGAGATTAAAGAAAAAGTTTTTAAATCTTTAAAGAAAAACTTTTCTAAACTAGAATGTGATGGTCATGGTATTTACTTTGCTAAACATTACTTAGTTGATTTGGAATTACCAGAAGATATTGTTCTTCCAATGATAACTAAACATAAATCAATATATTCAGAAGGTCATACTGGAATAATTTATGGCGACAATGGAAATATTATTGATTATATGTATGGAATAAATAATCTTTCAATGTTGTATTGTTTGTGTGATTTACTTGAAGCTAATGATTATGATTCAAAACATGGTCGAGGCTCACAAGCTGCACAACTTTACAGTGCATTGAAAAGAAAACTTAATATTAAATCAGAGTAGCTGATTAAAAAATAAACCGAGAGTTGTATTCAATGTCAAAGGGAAAGGATAAAATGAATTTAGAAGCAAGATTAATTAGATTAAAAGATAAATTAGATAAGCAAGCATTAAGAGACCCAAGAACTTTAAAAGAATATAAAGTTAGAAATGATTGGGAAAGAGTAAGAAGAATATTAGTTAGAAGGTATAAGCGTTTCGATTAAACTAGTTTCGTGTAATGTTTTAATTTCTATTATACAACCTTTTGGAAAACACTGAGTACGACCAAGTAAATCATCTTTATCCTCTTCAATATCATTGCCATCTATATCTGCGGCTATCGTAATAAATTTATCAGTCTCGTTTACTAACCATCCAACACTAGCAACTTTGCATGGTCTATCTTTCTTGGCTTCCGCCATAGAAACCCACCCGCTATCGCTTGTTTCGTTTGTGTCGTACCAGACTACTTTTACGAGTTTCATTCTTTTTCTTTTTCTTACGCTTCCTTTTTAGCGGTGGTTTGCTGATTTGGAAAGGCATTTGTGAGCGATTAATAACCATAGCCTCTAAAGTTAGCTATTCCGCCATTGGAAAACCCATATGGAGAGCCAATATATTGCCCATCTCTTTTAAATCCACCACCCAACATTATTTGTTCTGGGCCACCTGTATAATCGTATGTAATTGGTCTACCAAACACATCAAAAGTTAAAGGCCCTTGATTTGTAGTTCCACCACCGGAACCACCACCTCCACCGCCTTGACCACCTTGACCTTGTTGTCTTTGTGTTCCTGCTTCTCCATAATTCACAGTTGGATTAAATGCATTTATTCTAAAACCATCTGGAGTAAACTGTGGTGTTAAAGCTCTCTCTGGACTTTCTTGTGGTTGTGAAAAATTATAAGGTATAACTCCCATTTGAGGTGGTGCCATAAAATCTGGCCCTCCAATTCCTTGTTGAAAATTAGGACTCATCGGGTCATTAGGGTCAAGTAAAGGATTTGTTGGAGGAGCAGATGTAGTTGTCCCACCAACACTAATTATATTTGATAAATCAACAGGAACATCTGCAAACTTTTTTGTTCCTAATATCTCACCGACAAAACCTTTTTCTTGGTCTTTTAAAATTGCTTCTGGTGTAACATAATCTGGAACCTCAAATGTTTTTGCCCAATTTTTAGCACCTTTTTCTGTAAATTTAATTGAGTATGTTCCATCTTCATTTTCAATTGGTTCACCCCAACCATTTCTTTTTAAATTATTACCAACAACTAACGCAATGTCTCCTCTTATTTTACTAAATAAAGCATTACCAAAGGTTCCTATTGCACTAAATGAAAAAGGATTAAAATCTTTTTTTTGTTTTGCTAATGTAAAAAAATCTTGAAAGGCTTGTGGTCTTTGCTCCATAAGAGTTCTCAAAGCATGCTCTGGTTTCATATCAGCAATAGCTATTCCCGCACCTCTTTGATATTCTTTTGTAAATACTCCTGCTTGATTTTGATTTACACCAAGTGCTCTTGCTGTATCTGTTTGATATCCACCACCCTTTGCACTATCTCCACCTGTGTTAATAATGTGTCCAGTATAAGGATTAACAGTTGTGCCAGAACCTGCGTGAATAATTAAAGGAACTTTTACATCTTCATATGTTTTTCCATCATCTTGTAACATGCTTAGAGTGGTATATTCAATTTTATAATTTCCATTTGCTAATTTACTTGTAAGTTTTTCTAGAACTTTACCCTCTGAATTTCTTACACCATCACCAAATAAATCTTTTCTGTCTCCGTATTTTCTGTATCCGTTTTGTTGCTTCCAAAAATCTATTGCATTTTGTGCCGCTACAGATGCTTTTTCTTCAGCTTGTTTATTTTTTACGTTAAGAACTTGCTGTTGTGTAGGTGATGTTTCAGTTACTCTTCCATCAGATGGAGGTGGAGTATATCTTTCATCTCTCTGACTTTGTTGTCTTCTTTTGTCAGCAGTTTGTCCACCAAGATTAGAGATACCTGCTTTTTTCATAGAACTTGCTGCACTTTTTCTGTCAGCAATAGATTGCTCTCTTCTAGTTTGCTCTACTCTTCTGCGTTGTGTTGAACTACCATTAGACATTATTTTTTCCTCTTCTTTTTTTTCTTTGCTTTAGACAAGGCAATAGCAACAGCCTGCTTTTGAGGATAACCCTCTTTACGCAGTTTACTTATGTTGCTACTGACTACCTTATCTGTTTTACCTTTTCTGAGTGGCACTATTTTTTCTTAGCTCTCTTCTTCATGGATTTCCCTTTTTTCTTTACAGAACCTCCACGCTTCATTTTATTTTTTTTCATCATAGCCATTCCGCCACCACGCATCATAGGCATCATTTTAGCTCGTTTTTTCATTCCCGGCATTTTTTAGTCTCCTATATGATTGTCGTTTTAAAACAGTCCCTTCGTAGTAGTCTCTTGGCCAACTGCGATAGAAACCAATTCTTTCTAGATTAGCACTTGCTTTCTCTAGTTCTTCAAATGGTTGTATTAAAACCATAAGAAACTCGTTATCTGGATGCCACTCTGTATCTTCTAAAAAAGTTACAGGTTCATCCTCTTCTTCATCCTCTGGATGAAAGCACATAAGATACACATCTTTAGGAACAAAGACATGATTTAATGCGTGTATGTAATTATTTAATTCTTCTGCTGTAATAAACAAATCATCACAACCGATGATAATTATTTGTTTGTCTAAATCTTTTATTGTCTCGCATTCATGAATTATTGTTTCTAATAATTGATATGAATTATTTATTTCTAATATTCTAACCCTGTCATTTAATCTTGCTTTTTTAGCAAATGGACAAGCAGGAACGCCACCAAGATGTTTGTTTGGTAACTCTATAAAGTCTTTAGACCAAGAGATAATATCCTCTGTTACAGTCTTAGCTTTTCTTTTTTTTATGTCTGTTTGCAAAATTCCTAGCCGATTCTTTTGAGCGAAAACCCCATGCCTTGAGAGCCAAACCAAGCCTAGTTGGCTTACCCTTCTCATCTTTTTCTTTACCCTTCATTCCTGCAAATCTTGCAGCGAAAGAAATTCTTCGTGGATTGACACCCCGTTTTACTGGAGGCTTCAAGTTAGCTCCTTCTTTCTTTTTAAAAAAGGCTCTACCTTTAGCTGTCAAACCACCTTTGGGGTTCTTGTGCTCTTTCCTCATCTCTTAGCTGTTTGTTTAGCTCTCTTAAACTGTGCAGCAGTCGGTGCACCTTTAGCACCTTTTTTTCTCATTTTTTCTCCACGCTTTCTTTTAGCATGGATGTTTGCATATAATCCTTTTCTAGCCATAATTACCTACCTAGTTAAACAAGTTCCATCGCAATATTCACACATATTATTTCCTTTTCTTTTTAGTTGTTGTTTTTTTCTTACCGCCTCTTATTAAATCTTTATCAGCTTTTCTTGCACCACCTTTGCCAGTCGCAAAACTCCTCACACGCCCCGAAGCCCATGCGTGCTGTGAAACTTTAGGTCTAGACCCCGCAGAAAAATATGCGGCAGCACCTCTTGAGTATACCTTACTTAAAGTTGATTTAGATATGCCACTTGATTTGTGATACTTATCAATAACTGCTTGTTTACTGCTCATCCTTTACTCCTTTTTTTACTTATAGCTTTCATCATAGCAGGTGTTAATTTACCTGCTTTATAAAGTTTAGCTGTTCTTTTTATTTCAGCTTCCCTTGCTTTTGGATTCTTTGCACCTCTAACATACTTAGTAGGAACACCGCCTTTAGTTTTTGGAACAGGTGCAAACTTTCTTTTAGATTTCTTTTTCATATTTTTTTAGACCTGTTTTTCTTTCTAGAAAGTATTCTAAGATTACTTTTCTTATTATTTGCTGTGTTCTTATCTTTGTGATGCACATCTTTTTTAGAATATTTTTGTATTCTACCCTCTCTTATCGCTTGTCGTCTAGCTTTATTTCTTTGTGCTCTTCTTTTTTTTTGTTCTTTAGTTGAGTGATACGTTGCGTATTCACGCTTGTAATCTCTACTTTTTTTCATTTCTTTTTAAGCAAAGAAATAGCACCAGAACCTGCCTTTATCCCAAAGCTCGCTGAAATCGCAATGTATAACAAATTATGATAATATGCCGGTAAGTCTTGCAAAGCGATAAACCCACGATGCACATGCTCTTGAAAAGGCGTGAAGACTAAAACAGCCGGAAGAAGTAGGACAATTAAACTTACCTCATCTTTCCACGACCCTTTCATTTGGTCTACAGCACTTTGTTCCCATGCAACTTTACCTGCAATCTGGTCTTCTTTTAATTTTTGTTTAGCCTTTATTTCAGTGACGGCTAGTTCAGCTTTTGCTTTCTTTGTTTCTACAAAACCTTTTACACCATCCGCCACTACTCCTAGTAAAGGCTTTGCTAATAATTGCCAAACCATTAGAAAATTTGTCCCCAGATAATTAAAACAACAATCGCTACTATTGCAACTGTTGCAATTTTACCTTTCTTGTTTAATCCGCTCCATACATCTTTAATTTTTTCCATACTTTTTCTCCTTTTTAGGTTTTCCGTATAATTTAATGTTAACTCTACCTATGCTAGTTTTAACATCAAAACCTTCTTTATGTCTTAGTGCTTCCACTAGACTTTTAAAATCATTTCTTTTTGTATTCTTCTTTGATGATTTCATTGAGATAAAACCTTGCCTTTTCTAAATCTTGCAAGGGATTGCCTTTCGCATCAAATCTAAACATATACTGAACACATTGTGTCCACAATGATGCTTGATACAAAGTCATGTTAGATTTGTCTAACTTGGCTTTCAACACATCCAACAGTTCAAACCCATTGAACCGGTAGTGTGGAGGATAGTTTACTAAATCTTTTTCTTTCTCTTCCACAATATTTCTTCAGATGCCTCCTGCAAATTAAAAACTGGTTTTATAAATCTCAATGGCTCATCTTGACTAGGGTCAATGATAAAACACATAGACTCCCATATTTTATGATTTCTAAACCCTTTCTGCAAGGAATATTCGTCTAACTCCTTGTATCCTGCCACTCTTACAGCATGTGAAATCTTGCCAGTTTCGTGGTCTTTTACTATTTGATAACCAGAAACATGCTTGTGACCTGCTGCATAAATATCATCTGAGCCAAATCTAGCTGCTTTTGATACTGAGTGTGATTCATTCCATTGACTGTGACCTGCAAAGTCATGTCTACAATTTAGCTTAACTGTTCTTCCATTAGGACAAATCATATTTAATCTAAACCCATGATTTTCAAATACACCCGGTTTAGTTCTCATTATAAAATCTAAAACATTACCATGCTCATGACCCCAGAAATCGTGGTTACCACCGACAACACCTGCCCAATAAACTCCACTGTTACCTAAGTACCATTCAATAAGTTTTATAGCTTGCTGTCTTGTTGTTTCTTGGTCAGCATACTTTGCCATCAATCTACCAATCCAATTGTTTGTCAAGTCTCCTATATTTATTGCAACCATAGAAGAATCAATCATAGCTTTGTTGTCTTCTGTTATAGCTTTCCAATTGCAGCCATCATCATCAAGATGTGGGTCACCAACTATTGCAACTCCAAAAACACCATCAAACTTTTTAGATAAATTTATGTTAATTAGTTTTCTAGCATTGTGTGCTGCTTGTTTTCTTTCCCATCTTTTTACACCTCTGTCTACTAATTCTTCTGCTGATAAATCACCATCTGGTAATTCATCAACCCAGAAAGGAGGTTCTGAAATATCATCTGTAGTATTATTTCTTTGTTTGTATTGATTAATTCTAAATCTAACTGTGCCTTCACTAACATTAAGCTCTCTTGCTGTTGTCTGTGTTTTACCTTTATGTTTTTTCCAACACTCAAAAGTTTTTTGCAATACCTCTTCAGATATTCTTTTTGCAGGCATTACTTAATACCTATAACTGATTTAAGTCCTAATACTAATAGAGTGATGGCACCCGATATAATAAAACCAATGATAATAAATCTGACACGCAGACTAATCTTCTCATGTAATTTTCTTTGTTCTCGCAAGTACATAAAGTCTTTTTGGGCCTCATAGATTTCTTCAGAGTTTAGTCCCATTTTTGCAAGGGTTTCGTCAACTGTTTTCGATACTATCTCCTTTACCTCTTTTTCCGTCATAGCGTAAACCACCTCTCTCTTTTGACTCTTTCTCCCGTTTTTTTCTCATATTCAAGAACTTGCTCAATTAATGCTCTAATTATGTCGTTTTTTAAAACATTTAATTGTCTTACTTTGTCTATAATTTCAGCGTTAGATAGTTTTTTATTAGCCTCAATAAGCCTTATTTGTTTATTTATTTGCTGTATTTTACGATTTACTCTGTTGTATGACGTACGCCACATAAGTAAATTTTTCTGTTCAGTAGCAACTTTCATTGCTTTATCCCATTCACCTCTAGATTCATACAATCTTTGTAATGCAAAAACTTCTCTCATCTCAGAAAGTTGGTCGTAAAACTGTGTTTTATATTTTGATTGTACACTTGGTAAAGATTTAAAGAAACCCATTGCAAGTGGAGTATCCCAACCTGTAGATGTAAATCTAGCAAACTGTCTTGGATAATCTGATAATGACACTGCTGCTGCAACTGTTGAACCAACCCATCCAAAGTAACCTTGCACTAAATGTTCTATTTGCACAGGAGATAATTTTACTGCGTTAAAAGATATTGTATTTAATATTTTAGATGTGTTTACATAAGCAGAACTTGTGTAAGCATACTTTCTTTCTGTTGGTGGCAATCTTCTAAAAGCCATGCCCTCAATAGGTCTATCAGTGAAACTATCTTTGTTTGAATAAACCTCTAAAGCAGGAGTTAAGAGTTGTGGTCTAATATCAAATGCAAAAGTCTCTGTGATTACATGTGCTATTCTTTCAGCCAAAACAGAACCATGAACATCATCATCAACCATTTGCTCAACCATACGTTCAAAGATAACTCCGATAGCTCCTACCTCAAATGGTCTAGGTATTCTAAATACACCCTCAGTTCCGGGTATCTTAAACCAGTGATAAGTATCTCTGTCCCATTGTTCTCTTTGTTTAAAATCTTCATCATCTTTATACATTAAGTATAAACCTATTGATGCTAAAGAGTATGTTCCTAATACTGCTAATAGTTGTGCTCTTTGCTCTGGGCCCATAGCTCTAACTAATTTATCTAAACCTTGTAATCTTGCATTAAGAAAAGGAACAGATTGAGTTAAGAATCTAACCATTGGATTAGCACCATGTCTGCTAAAGTTTAATAAATCACGAGCTTGATAACTAGCCTCAAAGTGACTAACACCTTTATCTCTTAATTGTTTATAAAGTGCTGCTCTGTTTACATTCTCTGAAAATGCTCCGACATCCTCCCACCATTTAGCTGCTCCACCAAGTTGTTTGTATAGTAATTTTCTTGCACCTGCACCCCAACCATTAGATTTCATAATAGTGTTAGCATCAATCTGTCTATTTAATAACATCTCAGAAGCATTTGGGTCTGCTCCGTAAATATGTCCAAAGTGAATACTACCTCCACCAAAACCAAGTCTCGCTCTAAGTTCTGACGCTTGTTTGTTTTTATCTTTTGATAAACCTTTAAATCCCTCTAATACGTTTCCTAGTGGATTAACTTTTAATTTACCTACAGCAACAGAATGCACTGAATCTCTTATTAAGTTTCTTATTCTAAATGCAGGACTTGCAGTTACACCATAAGTTAGAAATCTTTTAAATTGTCGTAGTGTTCCCATTGCAGGGTTTTGCCAACCATTCCAATTTAATGCTGTTAAGGATTGTAATACTAAAGGTTCATCAACCTCATAGAATACTTTTTTACCATTTTTTCTAACAAACACAGATGTTTTAGATGGAAACTTAACTTGTCTGGTTACACCCATAGTTGCACCTTTTTCAAGTGTCTTTAAACCTGCTACATTTTTTAAAGATGCTTCAGTCAAGAAAGCATAGTTTTGAATTAAATTATTTAACAAATCATTTACAGGTAAATCAGAACCACGAAGAGCAGGATAATCTTTTTGATTAACTATATCAGCAGCAGCTCTAGGGCCACTGTTGCTAGCACTATCGTCTAATAATCTATAGAAAGGTATGTAAAAATTAAATCCATCAACCTCAGTCCAAGCCTTTCTTGATTGTGGGTCTAAGTATCCAGATTTAACAGCTATATCTAAAAATGCATTATTAAATTCTTGTAAATCTTTCAAACCTTCATTAAATTTTTTTTCTCTACCTTTTTGTAAATCTTTTATTGCTACAATTACATCTGCTCGACTGGATAGTCCTGCTTCCATTCCTCTGTCGTATATAGCTTTCGCCCTGTTTGAAGCTACCCAAGTTAAAAAATCTGTAAGGTCTGGCCCTAATTTTTCTAATCTTGAAAATAAACCTTTGCCTAGAGTATTTGCTTTTAAATCTATAGCACCATCTTTATCCATAAATGGAACGCCATACAACAACGCTGATTCTGTAGCACCACTAGAACCATAAGTCATGGTAAGTGCTTTGTAAGGCTCATCACCTATAAATTTCTTAACAGATATATATTGGTCTGTTAGACCTTGATGAAATCTAACATCCATTTTATCTTTAAATTGTTTCCAAAATCCTGCTACTGTTCTTCTAGACTTTTTAGGATTTACTGTTGCTTGTACTCTTTGAGTTCCTTCTTCATATTTTCTGTCAGTTACGGCAAACTCAAGGTTGTTTTCTATTAGCGTATCTCTTGAAAGAGTATCTACCTCATTTATTTTTCTTCTATTTTTTGCTTCAAATAAGTTTGGTCTATTCTTACCTTCTAACTCTACAGTTGTTACATCATTAAAATAATCTTCTAATAATTTTTTTAATTCTGCATTTGTTTTAGGTGCACCCGGTTTTATTGGTTGCGATAAATTTATAATTAATCTGCCTCTTGGTTTTATTAAAAGATAAATATCATTCATCAATTTATCTCTTAATTGAGATGACTCTTGTACATTTATTACATTAGCAACTAAAAGAGTGTCATATCGTTTACCTTTTGCAATTAGCTCTTCTGTAGAGCCTTTAAATAATCCTAACTCTTGTAACTCTGCAATCTGGTCTGCACCTTTATCTTCTGCTGTAATTTTAAAACCTTTATCAGCAATGGCTTTCTCTTGTTGTCCAAATCCTGCACCAATAGATAAAACATCTTCACCTTTTTCTATTGTATCTTCTAAATATCTTGGTGCTATTGCAGGTTTAAGAGCTTGACCTTCACCTCTTCTTCTGGCTGTTTTAGCCATTTTTTGTATCTGTTCTTGTTCAGATACGCTTAATTCTTTTTCTTCTTCTCTGGCTCTTGTTTCTTCTGTGGTTTTTTCTTCACCCTTTGCTCGTTCAATTCTGTTTCCAACTTCAACGCTTGGGTTACGACTTTTAGACTTAATTTCTGCATACTCATCTTTCTTAAATTTATCTATAAACTTTTTTGCACCATCTGACAAGGTATACAAAGGAGCTGCTTGTTTTACAGTGTCTGCGTACAGTTCGTGTTCGTAATACCATAGTGCTGCTTGTGCATCATCTGGTGTTAAATTTGTTTCTTTTGCTAATGCTGCTGCAAATTCATCACCTCTTTTTTCATGCTTTTTAAGCATAGCACCTTTTAATCCATCTCTAGATGAAGGTGTCTTGTCTGTTAATTGTCCAAACTGTCTATAAAAACTACGAGAAAACCAAACGTCTTTTGTAACACCTTGTGCCTCTTCTGGCTTTATACCTTTTACATCAAGATAAAATCTACCAACTTTAGGGCCAAATATAAATGTGCCTAGAACATTAGTTTCTAATCCTTTACCTGTTCCTAAAGAAGGTTTAGATGTAGGTAAATAATTGTCTTTAATTACATTTCCATATTCTGCTTTACCAGAATCTCTTTGAACTTGTGCAAGTTGTCTAATTGTTTTTTCACTTTTAACAAAATCAATAGTGCCTCTTATACCAAACTTATCTAACATATATTGTAGTAATGTAAGCTGTTTTGATACAGTCGGCATACTCCAAAATTTATTTGTAGATGGATTTTTTACTGGTATAACTCCATTTCTTTTATAATAATCAAATATTCTTGCAGCTATTTCTACATTCTCTCTTGGATTTCTATTTACTGATGTAATAGCAGTTAATACAGCAAATAAATCTTTATCATGTGCCTCTGTTTTAAAAGATGGAAATACCTCTTCTAGCGAATTAAGAGTATCTACTGCATCTTTTGAATACCAACCTATGCCATTTAATACTCTGTCTTTTTGAAACTCTACTTCTTTTGCAGTTTCTTTAACAGCTTTCTTAAAAGCATTGTCATCCATTGGGTCTGACATTTGTTGTTTATCGTCAAAGAATTTACCGAGCTCACCTACTTTTTTAAATTTTTCTTTAGGTGGTTTTTTTCTAATAGGAACAGTCGATAAAGCTAATTCTAATCCCGGTGCTCTCTCTACTGCTCTTGCATAAGCCTTACCTATTCTTGTTAGTTCTGGTGTTCCGTATTCTTTGCTAACATTTCTACCAGATGCATCACCAATTCTTGCTGTTGCACCAGTAACATCATCTCTAACAATTATGTATTCTTTATCGCTGAGTAATTGTTGTTCGTTATTTGCTAATAATACAACATCCTCTGCTTCACCTTTTTGCTCTGGTCTTCTTCTTGCAACCTGCATTTTGAGAAGTCTGTTACCTGTTATACCTCTGTTATAAATTGTTTTAATTATCTCTTCCCCGTAGTTCGGGTCAATATTAGGTATAATAGATTTGATATCACCCTTGTCTGTTTTAACAGTTGTAAGCGATAGTTCTTTTTTATCTTCTCTTGCTAGTGCTTCTTTTCGTAATTGTTCTACACCCTCTTTAGGTTTAGCTCTCTTACCTATCTCACCTGTTCTAGCTTTTTCAAACAGTTGATTAACATTATTAATTTTGTTTTTTCTAAATACATTACCCGCACGCTTAACTAATTCGAACAAGCGATTAAATGCTCTTATGACTGGATTAGGTGCAGCAAGATTTTTCTTTTTACTTTTTAATGTTGTGTATGCTCCAAAGGCGTAGGCTTGCATCTCTCTATTAGAAAGAATGTTTTCTCCATGTCGCTCTTGCAATCTTTGCATAACATCTTTGCCAAGACCACGCTGTACAGGTTGTGCTAATTCAGATACTTTACCACCCGGCAAGAAAGTATCTAGTGCTTTTTGTTCTGCTTCTAAGAATAAACCGCTTTGATAACCACGACCAATTTGTCTTTGCAACGCATGAAAATTTTCATGTGCAGTAGTTTCTAATGCTTTTGATTGGTCTATTAATGAGATTGCTGCTAGGTCACTTGTTCTGTCATACCAACCATCAACTACGGAAAACTCGTTTCCGCCAGATGCTTTGACATTTGACAGATTGCCTTTTGGTAAGGCTATATTTTTTTGAAAGTAAACTTGTTGTACATGTGGTGCAATAGTGTTTCCAACATCTTCTAATTCATTAATTAGATTACCTACAGTTGGGTTTTCTTTAACTATAGCTTCTTTTGTAAAATATGTTTGTTCTGTTAATTTGTTTTTTTGGTCTTCTTGTTTCTGCTGCTCTGCTGTGGCTTCTGCTTCAGTATTAAATGTTCCAACTGTACCTATACTCGATACATTTCCTGTTGTATCTAAGTCCTGTCTTTTTAATGCAAACTTTTCTCCCTGCTTTTCTACTACAAAGTTTTTGGGTTTGGCTTGCTCTGTTTTTACCTGTTCTTCAGTTGCTGTATCAATTTGTTCTGGGGTAACAGTGGTGTCTTGTATAACACCCTTTTCTACTTTTGGTGCTTCTACAGGTTTATCTACAGGAGTTTCTTTTGGTTTAGGTTGAACTGCTCTTGCTGTTTCACCTGCTACAGTGGTAGCACCACCAAGTAAACCACCAACAAATGCTCCGGCTGCTGCTGCTTCTTTGTATTCTCTTATAGCGTCTTCATTATCTATAGGTAAACCTGCTTGATATCTTTCTATAGCTTGCTGACCAACTTCTGTAATTGCTTCAGTTACACCGGCAGTAGCTGTGCCCTTTGCAACTCTTCCAAGTGTTGCTTTACTTAATACTTGAGAAAATTGAGTTCTAGATAAAGGGCCTAATAATCTACCAACTACAGGAAACAACGCTGTTTCTAAAATTGCTTGTGGTAAAGCCGCACCAAACGCTGCCGCTTCATTTACTTCATCTAAATTACCTGCCTCAACTTGTTCTTGTTGTCTTGATAAATTAAATGATGCTTGGACAGGTAAACTACCTGCTGTAAATCCAGTCATAGTAGCAGCAGTTTTACCTATTGCTTGTCCTAATAAAGCTCTTCCTGCTAATGCCCCTGCACCACCAAACAATGTGTATGGTATTGACATACCGGTTGCATATAAACCCGCTTTAACAAAAGTGTCTAATCCTGCATCTGGGCCAGACATTGCTTGTTCAAAACTTATGTAACCACTTCTATCAAGTATATCTCTATCTTGTTGTGCAGCTTGACTATATAATTCAGCACTTCTTTCTTCATCACCCATAAGACCTGCAATACCACCACGAAGGTAAGTAATACCGGGCCCCCAAGTTCTTTGCCAATTAGATTTTAAACCAGATGTAAAAGCCTCACCAAAGCCAATGTCACTTGGGTCTGTTGCAGCACCGATAGGTCTTTTACCTGCAATTGTAGGTGCCTCTACAGGAGATTTAACAGGCATATCTTGTGTTAAAGATTGAACATACTGTTCAGGGTCTAAATCACCTGTATAAGAATCTAATAATTGCTCTACTAATTCATCATCTGGTATTAAGGCAAGATTTGGGTTCTCAAGCCTTATTTGTTCAAGAACTGTCATTTAGACTCCTATTGAAATATTTCTAAAAAATCTGTAATTGCTGCACCTAAATCAAATCCACCATCTTCATCTACTTTAAGATTTTCATTTACTATAGTCTCAGTGTTGTTGTATAAATTAATTACAGCTTGTATTTGTCTGTTTTGTTCTACCTCATCAAGATTTGTAAAATTAGGATTACTTTTTGTTAAAATTTCAATTGCTTCTGCTCTTCCTATTTTTTGTTTCATAGGTAAGCCAGTAGAACTATCTACAATAGGAACAAATTGACCATCTTTAATCTGACCAAGTATTCCGTTTTGTACTATTGTTTTAGCGGATGTTTGTCTACCCTCACCTAAATAATATTTTGCTTGAGCTTCTTTTAGTTTTCTATCAGCTTCTCTATCTGCTTTATCTGCCTCTTTACCTCTTTGTTCTTGTAAAGTTGAAATACCTGCTTGACCTGCTTCGCCTAATGCTTGTAAGAAATAAGGACTCTTAGATGCCATCATAGCAAAACCTGCTGACGCTAGTGGAAGTGCCCACTCTGGTATATCTTTTTTACCTTTATTTCCTGTAAGTGTAGCTAAATCATTAGATGTTTCTTTTGCCTCTTTTGGTGTTTGCTTATTTGCAGGGTCATCTAGACCTGCTGCTTTTCTATATTCTTTCTCTGTATCTGGTACATCAAAATCAGCTATGCCACCCTTACTATCTGGTTTAGGTTTTATTTCTGGTACAACACTATCTGCTTTAGGCATACCTTTTTGCTCATCTTCTGCATCTCTCTTCTTTTGTTCTTCTGTAACTTTTGGCAGTGGAGGAGCTTCTTCTTTATCTTTAAATAATTCTCTGAAGAAATCTTCAAAATTAAATCCGCCTCTTCTTTCGGTAGGTATACCTCTTATACCTTCTTCTTCATCAAACTTTTGTTGAGGTATAGGATTTATAGGGTCTA
>JGI25128J35275_1000337_pt1 | contig 14651 bp, 23 predicted proteins | sample ETNvirenome_2_60_FD_35275 | JGI IMG/M metagenome (IMG submission 35275)
CTGTCATTTAATACTAATGCCATTATTTAAGCTCTATTGTTAAGTTACCTGCATTAATTCTAAAAATATCACCACTTGCTATTGCCTTACTTGCATCTAATNCTCCAACAAATAATATGTTACCACTACTNGATGCGTCTGCGATAAATACATGTGTAATTGTATTGTTTGTTCCACCAGATGCGGGAAACTCAATANNAGATGCATTTATTGCTGTCTGTGTATCTGTAGAATCTGCACCTATGGTTGTCCAACCAGAAGCTGCAACTTGCTGTCTTGCGTAGTTTGTAAAGTTTGCTTCTGTTACAGATCCAGTTTCTGCTGCACTTACTGCTGTTGCAAGTCCTACATAAATACTATCTCCCGGACTAGAAAAACTTAGAGAGTTATTTTTAAATATAAAATGTAACAATCTTCTTTCTAGATAATTGGTTGCTGCATTTGCTGTTGCCATTTTTTACTCCTATGTTCGCGGCCTTGACGGTAGACCAACTCTATACCCATCTGTATTTTCTCTTGCCTCTCCTAGATCTTTTAATCGCTCCATATACTGTAGATACAAATTATTGTAGTTTTGCACTACATCTTGTTCACCTTTCATAAAAGTATAAGCCTCTACAAGAGATCCGTAAAGTAAAGCAAAAGGCGCGTTATTACTTATCCAAGTAGTACCACTATCAGATCCAGCCGTCAAACTAGTCGGACGGTAGTAGTAATGAAGCTCAATGGTATAGTTACTGTCTGGTGTAGGAGCGACAATAAAATTATCTGTATCAAACCTAGCATAATATTTTGGAAGTCCAGTTGTTGAAGAAGCTGGTGTATACTCTCTTAAATAATTTACATCTTTTTGTAGTAAAAAACTTTCTGAACCTGATGTTGTTATTTGTAAAGAAAATGATGCAAGATAATCACTCGGCACTGTTAAAAACTGATCTGATGATGTAAACGCACTTGTTACGTTCTTTCTAAAAAGATCAAGGTCTACGCTTTTAAATATTTTTTCTTCTGCTGCTTTGATAAAATTACTAAGATTATTTACAAAAACAGTCTCATTGTTATCTGTGTAATCTTGTAAAGCAGTTTTTAATGTAGCAAAAGTAAAGCTCATGGTGTCACCGTAACTGGTCCAGCTGTAGCATCATTACCCCCGCCAGACAAGCCCCCTGTTGTAGCTGTACCACTAGATGCAGTAAAAGTGTAAGTATCTGTTGTTACAACTGTTATTGAGTATCCATCATTTTTATTTAAAACATCTGAAGTGAACCCATCAAAACCTTTTGCTTTTTTAAACCTAACCGTATCGCTTGTGCTTCGGCCATGACTAGCTTCAGTTACTGTAATTACAGCTGATCCAGAGGATCCAGACAAAAAAGCATCCGGCACCAACAGTCTTTCTACAGGGTTTTCTGTTCTAGCAGGTCTTGCATTTTTTACAGCCTGACCATCAACAGGCACATTAAAAGGACCTAACTGAGGATGTTTTCTTTCAAACTCATCTGGACCGACCAATGATCCGTTCCATTCAAGTTTCATTTGACGAAGATTATACACCATACCAGATCTATCTGATACGCCTTTTGCAAATTTACCTGTAGCAAATCTACCCATCAATTACTCCTAAAGTAAGCATATTGAGGTGTAACAGTGAAACTAGATCTATCTCTGTCTTCTCCCATCGCTCTCTCAAACTCTTCTTCATACACAGCTTTTAACATTTGTGTAAGCTGTGGATTTTTTTTCAAAGATAAATAATAAGCTAACCCTGCTGTTAAACACGGATAAAATCTAAATGGTATCTCTAGAGTATTAACAGCCGCGTCCGCATCTTGTATTCTTGTCAGTGCGTCATAACGTATTACATCTGTGCTGTTTTCAGGCGCAGGCCATATCTTCAAATTTGGTGTAATCTGCCTATCTAAAAAGAACTGTGTAGTTCTTCCTGTGCTTGTTTTGTTAGGTATGGCAAGATAGCTATCACGACTAATTCTACTGATTGCAAAGTCAGTGCCGTCTCTGCGAACAACAGCGGAAAGTATATCAATCACATCTGTGCCCAAAGAATATTCAGTGTCCGCCGCAGTAACGGTCTGTGTTCTTTGCTCAATCGTCCATTGATTTAAACCACGGTTAGCCCACTCAGCTAACATAATATTTAAAGATCTTCTAGCACTTGTTAGATCATAACCTGTTCTTACTTCAAGGCCGCATCTTTCAAAAGCTTCCTCAATATATTCTGCTACGTCTAATTCAAAATCAGTTGATGAGGAAGTTGCCATATCTAATCCTTGTATAAATTATTAAACGTCACCTTTGGGTCCATATAACTATTATCACATTCTGCGTTATGAATCCACTGACTTGGTTTAAAATCAGGCGCGCCTTCTCCTGTTTCCCATAACGCAGGGCTTGTTGCACGAACCCTGTTATTAGGTAATGCTACTATATTTCCAGTCCATTTACCAGCATCAGTTAATTCTATAACATGACTTTGTTTATGTTGAGCCGGATCATCGGCTATGTCTGACTCCGTGTAATCAACTGTAAATAAGTATTTTCCAGTATAAAACTCCCCGTCTATCTTGCATTTCCAAGGGCTTGAACTAGTTCTGTCATACTTAATAACTGAATGATGATGTGAACTACAGTCCCAAGGTTGCACTAAATGAACAGGCATGGGTTCTGGCCACTCTTCTAATGGTGTGTCCGCAACAAGAGCTGTAATAGGCATCCTTGCCCACATAGCGCCCCCGTTAATGTTTTGACTTTCATCAAAGTCTGACTCACAACCAGTAAAAATCATTTGAAAACTTAAACATCTGTCAGGAACAGTAGTCACTGCAATAGCCATCGCGTGTAAGTAGTCACCATGATGTTTTTCATGGTTGTGAGTATATTCTCTTCGCACCCAACATTTAAAATGCGGGATGTTGCTTTGTAAGTAAGGCATAGATTAGGCTCTACCGCCTCTTCTCATTTTTTTAATAGCTCCGCCTTTAGCAAAACCTTTTTTCTTCATACCAGCTGCACCGCCGCCCATCATCTTTTTGACAGCTCCACCTTTGGCATAACCCTTCTTTTTCATACCAGCAGCTCCGCCGCCCATCATCTTTTTAACTGGTTTCTTTTTAGCAAAACCTTTTTTCTTCATAACCATTTTATACTCCTTTTATGCACTAACTGCGCCTTTTGTTTTCTTTCTCCTATTTGCCATGACAACGCCACAACCTCTTGCTACAACCGTCCCTGAACCTGTTTTACCCTTGAAAGGACGTTTAGCCTTTGTCTCTGGAACACGGCCACCACTGCTCATCTTGGTAACCTTTGCGGCCGGTGTGTTTCCNACCACAGTCTTGCCTTTTGCACCTGCTTTTTTCTTTTTTCTGGCAGTAGATGCTCGCTGTGATTGTGTTAAACTATTTGCTTTTGCTCTAGGTAAACAACGGTCAGGATTCTTTTTATCCTTTGATGTCCCACATTTTCCCTTGATTTTCCCATCAGTTCCTATGCGTACCCAGTCTTGTTTTACCCAATCTTTAAGTGCGCCCATTACTTCTTACCTTTTGCACCTTTGGCGTAGTTTGGATCTTTACAGTATTTTGATGCTGCCATATTAGCATAAGCTGATGGATATGTATCAAAAGTTCTCTTAGCCCAAGCTTTACCTGCTGGACATATTTTACTGCCCTTACTTTTAGCCGCTCCACCTTTTTTAAAGTATGTGACCTTCTGCTTAGATGGTTTGGGTCCAGTTCTAACTGCTGATCTCATGTGTAGCCTCACTTTGTCATAAAAATTGCAACCAAAGCTGCGAGTTGAAGTAGAATTCCACCAATGATTGCCCAAATACGAGCATCCATTTTGTCTATTTGTTTTTGTAAATGATTTAAATGGTTGTTTTCAAGACGGTCAATCGTGTCTTCTAAAACAGCTAACCTTTTATCTAATTCATGCAAAAGATCTTTTTCCCTCTTGGTAGCCATCAACACTTCCACCTTCTTCTAGCTTGTCTTAAACGGCTGTTTGGATTAGCGGCTGCTTTTGGAAACTTTTTCATTTGACCTGCACTCCTAGCACAAAAAGACTTTCTTCTTTTAGCGTCCTTACTGCCCTTTTTAACTTTACCTGTAACAGCAGTTTTTAATTTACTACCCGGATTATCGCGCCTATATTTAGCGACACCGGCCTTTGTCATTCCCGCCCCAGATTTAGTGGAGCGGAAATATTTTTTTGTTTTGGGTGGTTGCTTATCCCTTTTTCTAGTCATAGTTCTTTCTCATCTCAAGCGTGATAGTATAAGTATCAGCACTTGAGTGACCAACTGTTGTAAACAAGATGTCACCTGTCACACCGGACCCTGCGTTGTTTTTTAAACCACCGAAGCTCGAATAATCATGATAACCACTTTGGTTTTCACCTAATTCAATTATAAAAGCGTTAGAAGTTGCATCAAAAAACAATCTCGTTTTCATACCCACACATTGCCACCATATTTTTTCTATAGTAACCCCTGTGCAAGTTTGACCATGACCGTTAGCGTTCAAAGCACTCACATCTACTTTTTTAACAGCGCTTTCACCAGTACCGTCAGAAATGTTCGTAAACTTCTGTACCACTTTTTTATCGCCATCAAAAATAGTTTGAGATGTTACTGCATCAGCCATTTGTATCTCCTAACTAAGCTTCGTAGCCCATTAACTCAATGAACAATTTACCTGCTGTGTAATCGGCATCTGTTGTAGAGCCTAATGTTAAATATAAAAACTCATCAGCAGCTGGCACCGCAGTAAAATAAACCTTACTGCCTAATGTTGCATCACCAGCATCAACTAATGAAGTTTCTGTCAAACTTGAAATAGCACCGTCTTCTACACCAGTTCCCTCTGTTGCAGAGTGTACGTTTATGTCCGGATCACCACCTGCTGGTGCTTCAAAACATTCCATACTACCTGTTAAAATTGTACCATTTCTAGCAGCTGTGATCTGTCCTATGTGACAAACATTAGATGTTCCATTTACACCAATAATGTCACCAGATGCTGTTGATCTTAATCCAGTTAAGTCAATTAATATTCTTGTTGTTATTATACCACCAACTCTTTGAACAGAACTTCTGTATATAGTTCCTGTTCCACCAGTGATACCGGTGCCAGCTTCTACTGGCATTGTGTTAGCATCAAAAGATGTAATACCGCTTGAGTTGATACTAGATAATGTTGTGATTGCGCCCGTAGAGGTATTTTTACTTATAGAAGTAAAACCACCTTCAGATCTCACTGGGCCTGAAAAGGTTGAATTAGCCATGTCAATCTCCTTGTCTTGGCAAATGTCGAAGTTAATTCTTCGTCAAGGTGATTTTAGTATACATAAAAAAAACGAGGACAGCAAGCACTGTCCTCGTTTTGTGCGAAATGCAAAATTATTTATGCACCCGGAGTTGCAAATACACATCTCCAGTCTGAGACGCCAAAGCTGTATCTTTCTCTAGCTTTAAATCTCATGTTACCTGTGTCAAAATCGCCTTCCATTGCGGTTTTGATAGGTGAACGGTTGAAGTATTTAAAACCGTTTGGAGCATCTGTTTTGATGAAAAACGCGTCTGTATCAGTTAAGAAATGGTTTACAACTGCACCTTCTGGTAACATACCCATGTTCTTAATTGCGTTTGCATCATTGTCAGAAGTTCCAACTCTTAAATTACTGTTCATGATTCTTTCAGCAGTGAACTGTAACTCTTTTGGAATTATTAACTTCATGCCTCTTACAGCGATCTTCAAGCCTCTTTCATCTTTGAAACCTGCAATATCAATCAATGCTTGCTCTAATGATGTCTCATTTAAGTCAGAAGCCACTGATAAGATGTTGCTCTGGTTACCATTGATAGTTGGGTGTGAAGCAGACGCTAATGCAGCACCGTCGCCGATTGCACTTGATGTACTAAAAGCATTGTTCAATATGGCCGCAGCTTTAATCTGCTTAGTTTGTGCCATAGATCTAGCTAATGCTTTTGTATATCTACTTGCAAGTCTATCATAAAGATTATCTTCAATAGCTTCTTCTGTGATTGAGAAAGCTAAAGCGATAGTCTCATGTGTATATCTTGCAGTAAATGTCTCTTGTGCGTCGTCAAAGCTTACAGCTCCACCTTCTGACTTAGTAGGTGCAGTCGAGAAGCCTGCTAACATCACTTCTTCTTCAAACGCTCTATCTGATGATTCTTCTTCAAAAATCTCAGCATGCTCGTTTTCATACCTGTCGTATTCAAGCCCAAATAAGGCGTTTAGACCGGGCTCTAGCTCTTTCGCTAGTTGTGCTCTTGATATAGCCATACTCTATTCTCCTTATATACCAGCATTGTCTGCTGTGTTAACAGCAGCTGCAAAGCCTGAGTTAAAGTGTCCTAGAAGACGCACAATATACTGATGACCCACTGCTGAGTAATCTGTATTACCTTCGTCTTCGTACAACCCTACGATTCTGACATCCAAAGTGCCTGTTGTTGCAGCTGTTGAAATGTCAAGCATATCAGTGGATTGACCTGTATTGGTGCTACCATTATTAACACTTGCCATTGAAGCATTTGCAAAAACATCTGCTAAGGCTGTCGCTCTATTTGTGTTAGTTCCATCTGCAACAACAGTGAAGAGTTGCATTGGATTGTCATATACAAACGCCTTAATAGGGAAGTTTGTATCAACACTGACATTGTTTGATCCCGGCCAAAAGTTTTTAAATGTTGTCTTTTTTGTGCCTGAGTCGACATATTCAACACCATAAAAAACTCCTAACGGGCTGACCGCTTGGTCGGTTATGTCTATGACACCCGCCGCAGTAGGTATAACAATGCCACCTTGATAAATAGCATTTGTATTGTTTGACGCAATTTCGTACTGTGTTGCACCAGTAGTGTTAGCGGCAGAACCTGTTAAACCTATTGGACGTAAACCATAGCCACCTGATAAATTATTAGCCATTTAAGTCTCCGATTAAGATTAAAAGTTAAGATTTTTTTCCTCCGAATGATACGCGAGACTGACGATCTGGTCTACTAATGGTCATAGTAGAGTGAGCNTTTTCTCTCATCATATCCTGATCCACAGCTTCCATCTGATCTGCACTTCTTTCGTTNAAGTATGCAGTTCTTTCAGCAACTATTTCTAAGGGTATGCGAGCTAAAACCAATCCACCGACTCCAAAAACTCCTTCATATTTACCTCCGTCGACTACGGGTGCTTCAAAATCTGGATATTCATCTTTTCTTACGAGTTCCCAACCTTCTCGTAATTTAGCTGAAACATTCTTGGTATCATTGAAACCTCTTGTTTCTGCCCTTATCCAGCGATGCTTGTAGCCATCAGGGGCTGGTGGTGCGTCTAACATAGACGGTGGAGCCCACGGTTTTCTTGCAGCTGTCTTTTCTCTTGTGTTTGATGATCTAGGAGATCTTGAAATAGTCTTATCAAACATTTCCTTTTGGTTTTCCATATCAATTACTCCTTCACATATTTTGCGTACTCTGCGAGAGGAACGCCAAGTTTTTTCGCAAGTGCAACCTGCCTGTTGGTAAGTTTTACCTGCCTCTTCCCACTACTGCGTCCAGTTGCATTCGTGGAGCGTGATGCAGAAGCAACATTTTGGACGACTTTTTTGCTCTGCGCTCCGTTAGCAAACTTATGAGGAAATTCATCTCCCATACGTTTGTCTAATTCAGTATAGTATTCATCGCTCTTAGGGTCAATACCTTCTTGTTCTACCAAGTCTTTATGTATCCCAAAAGCGGCATATGTCATGGCACTGTCATTGCCAAACCATTCATTTTTCTGTGCCCATGCCTGTGCCTTCGCATCAGGCTCTGGTGGTGGCTGTACCGGCTGACGGGTAGGTTGAGGTGCAGGAGCAGCTGTTTGTGCCTCTGCGGCCTTATTTCGCTCTGCGTTAGCCGCTTTTGCTTGTGCGGCTCTGTCAGCTTCAACTGCCAGCCTTGTCATTTCCTTCTGCGCAGCTACAGCCGCCTCAGTATCTCCTACTTCCATAGCAGCTCTAAGGTTTTGCTCTGTCTGGGCCATTTGTGATTCTACGCGACCTGAATACTGGTCAACGTAGTTTGTATCCATTTGGTTAAGTTTTTGAGCTAATTGCTGGTTTTCTTGCTCTTTTTGTTTTGCGAAACGGAGCGCTTCGTCGGCGTTTTTCTCGGCTTCACGCATTTTTTTGGTGAGGCGGTTAATTCTTTTTTGAGTTTGGTTTTCGGCTTTTTTAAACTCATCTTCAGTTTGCTGATCTTCTGCAACAGGCTCAACTTGAACATCCTCAGTCTCAGCTTTATCTTCGACAGTAACTTCAACATCTTGTCCCTCATCCTCTAGTTGTAGATCTAATTCTTCTTGTTTTTCTTTTGTCTCTGCCATTTTCATCCTCTAGTAGTGTAAAATGTCTTCAGGGTCCGTAATTTTGGCTAAAATCTCATCATCATTCAAAATTCTTACTTCTCCGCCATCGATCTTAAACCGTGAACCAGAGTATCTAGCAAACATAACCCAGTCTTTTTCTGCACACCACGGTCCTGACGGAAATTTTGTTTCATCCTTGTAAGCTAGAGGACCAGCTTTTAATACATAACCAACTTGTGTAGAGACTTGACCTTCTTCTACTAACTGATCTGGCAGCAATATGCCACCTTCTGTTTTACCTTTACCCCTGTACGGCAGTATAAGTAACCTCCAACCTGTAGGAGAAGGCATACGCTCTAATAGTGTACNGCTGATTAAAGAGGGGTCTAAGACGCGATCTTTGGGATCTACATAGGTTTCTTCTAAACCNTTCTCACTCATCATCTACCTCTTGTCTGTTNAATAAATCTTTTATCTCGTTCTCAACGTATTCCAACGCTTCCATTTCACCCATCATCTGTTTGTAATGCTCCATACTCTTNATCGAGTTATGTCTCAAAACATTTTCAACGATGTTTCTTCTTTCATTTATAACGCGAAATACAGCTTCTGCAAGATAAATCTCACTTTTTGCCATAAAAACCTCATATTTTCTTATTCTGTCTTATAATGTCTTATATCTTGTGTTCTACTTTCGCACATTGGACATTTATATTCAAGGAATTTTATGATGCCTGCAAAAGGAATAGGTTCTTCCTCTTCTATAGGGACAAAAGCTACTTTGTGGATGTAGCAAATCTCATTGTCGAGTGCCACGCTTAATCCCTTCTACATGTTTTCTATAGAAATAATTACCTATTTTGTTAAAAAACCTAAACAGTTCTAAGTTTAATCTTGTCATTTCTTTGTATCCGTCTTTTTTAACTTGTCAAATGACCTCATTCCGCCAATTCCGAGCATGCCAAACATCAACGGCATCATCACAGACATGTCTGCTTGGGGTATTGTGATACCAAAACCTGCACAAATCGGTGCTACCATGTAATTTATTCCAAGAGATAGACCCGAAATCCAGCCAATCAAGGGTCGCCACGAGCTTTGAAACCAGTTACCTTTAGCGTCTTCCTTCAAAACATCTATCTGAGCAAGTGCTAATTCCTGAGCATGCTTCTCAGACATAGTGGCTATGTCGTGAGCCAGCTTCGCCTTCTGGTCCGCATCAGGTATAAATTTATCTAATAGCCCTGTTACTGGACCAATCAATGCTTGTAACATTACTTACCTCCTCTGTTCATAAAAGCCGAAGCTCCCATGTAAGCAGCAACAATCCCGCCGCCAGTGATATAAAAAAGATTACTAATATCGGAAAGTGCTTTAACTCTTTCGAGATCGACAAAAAACATTGCACCAGTAAATAAAGCCATAGCAACCAAACTAGCCGTAGCCATACGTCTCTGTGCCCTTTGTTTTCGTAAATCATGCTCTAACATTTTAATTTCTGACATATGAGCAAACTCTTCGTCAGTAATCACCCCGTCTCCGTCTACATCGTATTTGTCGTATTGTGAAGATTTTTGTAGTTTCTTTTGTTTCATTGCATCAATACACTTTCACTTTGTCCGGGTTAATCTGTGGGACTAGCTTACATATGCACTCGTAAAGCTGTTTTTGACCAGTTTCTGTTTTATACTGCTGTTCATCTAAAAACTTAGTGTAGTAAAGACAATCATTAACCGATCTAAAGTATATCGCACCCTGTGCTACCCCGTTCATGTAACAAGCAAGCATAAATGCTGTCACTACACCAAATCTTTGTAGTAGTTAGGGTCGCCGCGAACTAACTCTACTGCGCCACCATCAGCCATTTTGATAGGCTTTACCTTATCACCATGACCCTGCTGTATTAAGAACTGCTCAAAACTCATGGTATCAGAAGCCGGACCGTCAAAAAATTCTTTTCTTAAATCCTTCTCTGTTCTTCCATCACCTTTTCTAGCCATCACTGACCTCCTTTTTGTTGTTTCATTACTTCACGCCTTTCAGCTGCGTTGATCCTTGCAGCAGTTTGCTTCTCCTGACTTGCAAGCCTCTTATCAAACTGTGCGTCTCTTTGTTGTACCTTCTGTTGCTCCAGACCCAGTTTAGCTCTGTCAATCTGTGCATCGTTCTGCTCTCCCTGTGCTCTGACCTGTAGCTCCTTCTCCTTGAGCTGTACCAACGGATCTGGTCCGGGAGCCGTGAGCTGTCCACTTAGTTGCTTGAGTTGTGCCATACCTTCGGCTATCAACTGTGCAATCCTCGCTTCTAACTCTAAACTCTGCATTTCCTGCATAGGCTGACCGCCCGTAGCCTGCATCATCTCCTGCATAGCACGCTCCTTGGCGCCAATCCTTACATGCTCCATTATATGTTTCTGTAATGCCACAGCTATCTGCGGGGTTCCTGCAACAAGCGGTGTTGATCCAAAAACCATGTGGGACATAATATGCGCTTCATGCTCCTGACCTTCAAAAGCAACTAGCTGTATCTGGTCTAACGCATCTATGTTCTCCTGAGCCGGGTCTTTCGGGGTAGGCTCAGGCTCAGGAGTTCTTTTCAATATTCTGTCAATATCTCTTACACCTAAAGCCTCGTACATATCCCTGAATACTTCGTACATGTTGTGCATGTCAGGGGCCGCTGTTGCAAGCTGCATCTTGGTTTGAGCCAAAGATATTCTCTGTGCCTGACTAAATATGTTAGGATTGGACACAGGAACTACATCAACCATCTCGTTAAAGTCCTGTCTCTTAATCGTACCATCTACACCCGTAATACTATATGGATATTCGTCAGGTAAAAAGTCAGCCATCACCTTCGATAACAACTTAAACTCTAACTTCATCGCATAATGCAATCTCTTATGTACAGCTGACATGACCCGTGAGCCCTGTTCCAACATAGCAATAGTTGTACCTACCGCTGCCTGCTGATTGCCATCGCCTACTTTCATATCAGTAATGGTCGCGAATCGCCGTCCTGCATCAACTACAAAGCCTAACAACGCCATCAAAGTCTGGTCTGGACCCTTAAATGGCAGCGACATCAAGCTCGATCTTATGTCCCCGCCCGGTGCATCAACGTCTCTAAACTCACCCGGCTGTAACGGCTCATCGTCATCCCTGATCCGTAGGCCGCGGGCCTTGAAGCCAGCTGGTAAATTAGATAGCGTGCCTGCATCAATCAGTTGTCTTAGTGCAGCAGTCGCGGTTCTTGATAAACCACCAATAGTATGTATTAATCCTAGTCCATAGAAACCAAAGCCCGGTAAGAACTTATAATGAACAAAATACTGTATCTTTTTTTTGTCTTCGTCATCTTCGTTATAGTTCCTGCGAATTGATAGTATTTGGCCGTTATCCTGTGATATTGTAACAATATACGGCACCTTAATACCTGTAGGCTCACCGTCCTCGTCCATCTCTTCGTAACCTTCTAGGTCAAGATCAACATGACACTCAAGTAAAGTACAGTCGTAGTCTACGTTTGATGGGTACATCCCATCAATACGCTCCAACTCCTCCTGCACAGCGTTACTATCGCCCTGCGCTGGTATCACAGGTATGTCCCTATAAAAGCCTGATAATTGTCTCTTACGCAGGTCATTCAAGCTCATTTTAACTACATGAGTTATATTAGGGCATGTTTCTAAATCAGATGTGCTATACGGCACAATTAGGTTTTCAGCTGGTACAAATTTACTTACAGCCCGTCCTAAGTTCTCATCATAGTAAACTTTCTTGAATGTTGACCCCGCAAGCGGCAAATAGAATAACATCTGGTCAAATTCTGGTGTGTATTCCTCCATAACAGAAGAAATGTAGAAGTTCATAAATTCTTTTACACGCTGCGCCTGATCTTCTTTCTCAGGTGTGCTGGAGCCTAAGACCTGTGTCCTGACTGGACCACCCGGTGGCAGCAGCTCATTGAAGGCTTGTGCCTGAAACTGCGTGGCTGATTCAGCGAGTAAAGGGTGCGTGACACCGCTTGCTCCTCTGAAAGGCTGTGCTCGCTCTTCGTAATTAAATCCCAACAACTCCAAACCGTTAGCGAAAGCATCTTCCCACTCCTGTCTACTTGATTTGTTTTCTTCAAACTCACCTGTTAATTCACCAGAGATCCTGCCAAGTTCTGTGTCTGATAGCTGTTCTGCCAAGTTTTCACCAAACTCACCTTCTGGTCCGCCTACGTTTGGATCAAAGTCCACAACTACGCCGCCGTCATCTTCTAGCGTTACTTCTACTTCAGGCGAGGCTTCTAACATATCATCCATAGCTTCAGGAAGTTCTACGTTGACCTCAGCGCGTAACTCATCTTCGTCAAGTTGAGTTGGCACTTTGTCCATAATGCTTGCTATTGGTTCTCTTGCCATTTAGATCTCCTTTTGAAAATCATAACCTATTTCTGTACATATTAACAGCTTTATCCTTTAAGCCTATTACGCCGCCTTCGGCTTTGTTTTCTTCAGCTTCTCTTTTTTTTCTCGCTTTTCTTAAAAATTTATCCCGTTCTCTCATAACATCAATATAACTCATATCTGGAGTAACATCAGTGTATGTTTTTTCATAAGGTCTTACCGGGTCAGCAAACTGTTGTGGAAAAAGATCCGAATAACCTCTTATCGATGCGCCAGCGGGCGCTGCCTTTGACATTTCAAGGGCAAACTCTTTTGTGCCGGGCTCATTCAACATAATCATGTTTAAAGTATCGTATATTTGTTTTAATTCATTTAAATTAAAATTTTCTTCAACATAAACTTTGTCCCTGTCAAACAAGCCTTTTCCGGGATGTAGTATTTCCATATGTTTTTTAAATACTTCTTTACTTGTAGGCTCCAAGTACATTTCTGTGGATCTTCTAATTTCTTTTATTATGTCTTGTTTTTTATCTCTGTCTATGTATTTAGGAATATTTTTTATATTACTTTCGGCTACTATTTTTTCACCTACTCTTGCATTTGGGTCCTTTATAGTTTTTTCAGCTCGTGCTAACTCCCTGTTAGCGTAAATCGAACTGTTAGTAAGCATATTATCTAAGTAAGCTTTGTTGACTATGGCCTGTATGTACCTATGCTCTGCCCTACCCGATTTGGTGTCGTCTCCAATATTTTCATAATCCCCTGCATCCAATTTTTCTCGTAAAGTCTTTATGTTTACATTAGGATCCTTTTTTAGTGTTTCTGCACCTTTGTGTAAAACTTCGTGCATAATTATCATGTCTGTCGGGCTTTGAAAATAAGAGATTGCTGTGTCCATAGGCTCAACCACAACCATATTATCTAAGGGAAAGTACATGCCACTAGCAAGACCTAGCCCTCTAATCTTATCTGTCAAAGCATCCTTCTGTTCTTTTTCCGTCATATCTGTTGTTACGGTTGGATAAATTTCAAGAAAATCAGATAAAGTCCTGTTGTCTCTTAAACCGGCTTGCATTATTTTGTAAGCCAGTGGATCAAAACCAACTCTATTTATCAACTCCAAACCCATCTCTCTGTCCGCAAGATCCGAGAGAGCTTCTTTTTCTGTTTGAACTATTGGTATGTCTTTTGGGTAAGGACTGTTTTCAGCAACTATACGTTGCTCTTCAAATACGTTTCTTTCTGGTACAATTGGCTCTTCTTCAAAAAAACTACCTATGTAGTCCTTTACTGACTGCACTACACCGCCACTATCAAAATATTGTACAAAAGGCTCTATGCCCCGTGGGCCGCGGTTTATGTTAACAGCTCTGTCTTTCATACTAACGACGCCGCCTTCTGCTTTCATTATATCTGGATCATCCGCAGCTGCGGGATCCTTCTTTGCAAAAGGGCTTTGCAAAACCTTAGTGCTGCCTTTTGGTCTGTCTACAAGCATTATAAAAGAAGTGGAACTGTAGTCTTCAACATCATTTATGTAAGGTATATGCGTAAAGCCTTCTTTTGATAATTTTTTTCTGTAACCTTTTACAAAGTCTCTAAACTTTGCGAAAGGAAAGTCTTCATACCCCGGTTCAGCTGATAAGTGTTTCATGGTGTAGTAACCATCAAAATCTACTCCTTTGGGAAGAGTTTTGTTAAATTCATCTATTAAATGCTCAGTAAGATCAAATTCACTCCACTCTGTAGCGCCTTGAAAGCGCTTATTATCAACTGTCTTTGGACTAAACGGTTTGCTGGTATCTGCTAAAAGTGGATAAGTACCACCACGGGTTGTTTTAGGAATAAAATTACCCGCCTCATCT
>JGI25128J35275_1000343_pt1 | contig 14388 bp, 21 predicted proteins | sample ETNvirenome_2_60_FD_35275 | JGI IMG/M metagenome (IMG submission 35275)
AACTACGTCCTAGTGGGAGCGCGACCCTCGATGGGCAAGACTCACTTCCTGCTCTCCATCGCAGAGAAGATCGCCAGGAAGTCTGGACCCGTCCTCTTCTGCAGTGTCGAGATGGGCACCACTGCCATCGGTGACCGAATCTTCGCTCACGACGCCCAGGGTGACTGGTCGGATAACAGTGAGGCTGCGAACTACAGCGCGGGCAAGGTGATGAACCGCTGGTCGGGGATCCCCCTGATGCTCGACACCCGATCTCGGACACTCACAAAGCTGCTCTCCTCCATCCGGGTGGCGAAGCAGCGGCACGGCATTGTCTGCGCGATGGTGGACTACCTGCAGCTTGTGAGGCTTCCCAGGGGGAGCAGTCGTGAGCAGGAGGTTGCCCTGGCGTCAAGGGAGTTAGCAGCCCTCGCTCACGAGCTCGACATCGTCCTGATCGTGGCTTGTCAGCTAAACCGTCAGCTAGAGAACCGACCTCTGCGCGACCGTAGGCCAAGGATGTCTGACTTGCGTGAGTCGGGTCAGCTTGAGCAGGACGCGGACGGGATCCTCTTCCTGTTTCGTGAGGCTGCCTACAACCCGGCCACAAACACCCCGGAGCTGCTCGAGGTGGGGATTGCGAAGCAGCGCAACGGTCGAGCTCCACGCACCGCTTTCTGCCACTACCAACCCGGTGATGGCTATGTCCGCAATCTTTCACATGGCGATGAGATGCGCGCTCAAGCGCAGAAAGCCAAACACTAGGAGCACACAATGAGCAAAGAACACAGGGGGCTGACAGCCCCACTCGGTGACCGACCTTCCGAGCCTTTCTTCATCAAGGGACCGATGGCCAATCACCTGATGAACATGATCCTAGATGAGCCCCGCTGCCAGTCCTGCGCGAGGCACATCTCGTCAACGGAGGGATGGGGTGTCGTGGCAGATGTCCGTCGAGACAGCCCGAACGAGGATGCCTACATCCAGGCTGTTCGGCTCTGCTCGCGATGCTGGGCCTTCCCCGCCGATGCGATGCGTCAGCTCACCAGGGGTTGGCTGTGATCAACCCAGGACAGTTGTTGACCCTAGTCGTTGATACATTCAAGCCCGCTGGAATTTGCCAGCGCTGGGGATGCGGACTGATGGTGGGGAAACGCTCTGCCTTTGGACCTGGCCCCATCTGCCTTGTCTGCGAACACAACCTTCGAGCCAACGGAACAAGCAATGAAGACACTACCGAGATTCAAGTCACGCCCCCACGTCCTCACCAATACTGCTCTCGGCAGGATGCGGTCTTGCGAGAGGAAGTACTACCTCCGAAACATCGCGGGCCTAAAGTCCCCCTTTAGGTCCACAGCACTCGGCATCGGGTCTGCCTTTCACGAGGGCATTGAGAAGCAGTGCGAAGAGGTCGCCGCCGACTACATTCGGAACGGTTCGGACAACGGTATGCCAGAGGGTTTCGTTAACGAGCGGCTCGAGGAGATGGCGATTGTCGCCAGGGAGATGACCCGAGCTGCGCTGAATCGCTGGCTTGATTGGCCGGAGTACCGAGAGGTTCCCTTCCGGATGCCGGTCTTTAGCTCTCAGGGACGTGCCTCATCCAAGTACGACTTTGGTGGGGTGATGGATGGGTTCCCGTCTGACCGGGAGCACAGCTTCTGGAAGGACAAGATCGGAGAGTGGAAGACGACCGGCAGGCTGTCCTCCGACTACATCCTGGGCCTGCAGACGAAGAGCCAGCCGTCAGCCTACTGCTACGCAGCATCGAGGATCCTAGGACGGCCCATCAGAACTGTGGTCTACAGGATTGTTCAGAAGCCCACCATCAAGCGACGGACGAAGCAGAAGCCCGAGACCCTGGAGGAGTACGCTCAGAGGCTACGGGACTACTACATGGCCAGACCGGAGCTCCTCCACGAGGAGCACGTCACGAGGACTGACGACCAGATCCGAGACTGGGAGGCTGAGATGTGGGAGGTTTCCCTGCGCGCCAACGACATCCGTCGAGGCAGGAGGTTCCCCATCATGAACGATTCAAGCTGCGCCAATTTTGGACGCTGCGAATACCTCGACCTTTGTGCAAGGTCGATCACCGAGGAAGCCTTCGACGTTGTCGAGGACTTTCACCCCGAACTCACCCAAGCAATGCAAGGAGCATGACAATGAGTTTACTACCCAAAGGAAAGCACAAGCCACGAGCTGGGATGTCGATGTCCCGACACATGATTCAGGGGTTCCCCGGCGCTGGGAAGACCACCTTCGCCAACTCTTGGCCGAACCCGGTGTTCTTGGCTACGGAGCCAGGCACTCACCTGATGGAGGCTGCGGAGGTCGAAATCCGCACCTGGGCTGACTTCAACGCGGTCATGGATGAACTGGAGTACTCGAACCACTCGTTCCACACTGTGGTTGTGGATACTGTGGACAACCTCTACGCACGATGCCTTGAGCAGGTCTGTGCAGACCTGGGGGTGCAGCATGTATCTGAGGCCCCTTACAAGGGCTGGGACATGCTCAAGCAGACGTGGACGAAGGGGATCCACCGCTGTGCCTCGCTGCGGGCGAAGGACAACCGCAAGCTGTGCCCCCTCTTCATCGGGCACACGAAGCTCGAGCCGATTCGCAAGAAGGTGGATGGTCGCATGATTGAGACGGGGCAGATGCTCCATCGCTCCAACCTTCCGGGGTCGGGACGTGGGATCCTACACAGCGCCATCGACTTCCTCTACGGAGTGGAGATTGACGAGGCAGGGAAGCGATGGTTGATCACGCAGCCCTGCGACAACGGAGAAGCACGCTACGAAGCAAAGGGCCGAGGCACTCCCGGCCAGATGCTGCCCGTGCGGATTGAGATGACCTTTGACGCGCTCAAGGGCGCATTCGATGACACCTTTGGTGGGAAGGAATAGACATGAGTTACTGGGATGATGTCTCTGTGCAAGAGACGAACACTACGAAGACCGAACACATCAAGACGGACCCGACGATCCCTGCGGGCTTCTATGCCTGCGAGGTGATCGACTGGATGGCCTTTAGCCGGGACGGAGCCCCCTGGAAGTGCAAGTGGACGCTACGCATCGTGGACGGTGCTCACCGAGACAAGTTCTTGGTGCGGTGGTCGGAGATGATCCCCGAGCGCAAGCGCATGAACCTGCAGCTTTTCCAGAACACCATCGGTGGGCCTCCACCCTTCGACCCGGCACATGGCTTCTCAGACCTTGCTTCTGTCCAGGCTCAGATGAAGGGCGCTGTGGTCAAGGTCAAGTGCGACACATGGAAGGGTCGCAATGGATCGGCAGGTCTTAACGTCTACATCAACCAGCTCGTCAGCCCCGGTGGAGCGCAGGAGATTCACGCTCCCAGCCAGTCTGCCCCGCTGCCGGATGACGAGGTGATCCCCTTCTAAGATCGCGGCACAGTGTTCTGTTAGCCACCTCTCGGTTTGGGTTGTGTCGCGCATCATTGTCACAGCCGAGTAGCGGTGCTAGGGGACGGCTCGCCCCAAAACGTCATCCTGTGAAAAGGGTGGCGACGAGCCCAATAACCTTTAACCGGAGAACAGACGATGAGAGATTTTACCGACGAGGGCATCGAGGTCGCCCACAGCACCACCTTCCGGTGGACCCCTGGAATGATGGCTATTGACGAGGACGGGGTCGCCGACAGGGTGATGGAGGTGTTCAGCCTCCCCGGCTTTGGCGAGATGGTTCGCTGTGAACACAGCACCTACATGATCAGCGATGTCATCCCAGACTTGTCTGACGAAGTCACGAGAGCGGCGCTCATGGGCGTTGAGGTCTCGATTGGCTGGGAGGACGCGGGTTGATGAACTACGACCGACTCGAGGAGCTCGGTTACTCGGTCTTCGGATGCTACCGATGTGGTCGGAGATGTTGGACTGACACCGCGACCTGCGACTATTGCAAGCCCTGCTCCGACTGCGGGGAGTACGACGACGAGGAGATCGGGGGCGACCCCTGTGTCTGCATCCTCGAAGAGCGCAGATTCGAGTTCGAGGCAAGTGGAGCACCACCTTTCTAGGAGCGACGATGAGGTTTGATTACTATAAAGAGCGCGAGGATTCGGTAGGCCCGTCTCGCATCGTGGTCGGCATCGACCCTGGACCCGAGAAGTGCGGCTTTACTGTCTACGACGCCGGAGACAAGAAGGTCATCGAGTCCCACAAGGCTATGCCTGTCGAAGAGGCTTTGAGGACCATCGACATCTACTCAGGTCGTGCTGGCCTCGTGGCGATTGAGCGGGTCCAGTCCTATGGCATCGCCGGGTCCTCTCTGCTCCGAACGTCCGAGACGGTAGGTCGGCTCTGGCAGTGCTCAGAGGACCTCAGACTGCCCACAGTGCTCATCTACCGTCGAGAGGTACTGAGAGGCCTGGACGTGACCGGAAAGGGCAACAGAGACGCTCTGGTGCGCGAGAGGCTTATCGAGATGCACGGTGGGGAGCGCAGGAAGGCTCAGGGGACGAAGAAGGAGCCAGGTCCGCTCTACGGGGTCAGCTCGCACGCCTGGCAGGCTCTCGCAGTCGCAGTGGTCGCCGGGATGGGGCAATGAGCGCTACAGGACGAGGACGAGAGCGGAACCCTAGGGACTTCTACCGGACCCCTGAGTGGTGTATCGAGTTGCTGCTAGAGAGCGAGTCTCTGATGCCTGTAGTCTATGACCCGGCATGTGGGGACGGTGCGATCCTTGAGGTCCTACAGGACTGGTTTCACACGGTACACGGCATGGAGTTGGACGCAGCCACTGCGCTGCAGGCATCTCAGGCACTGGACACTCCGATTGCTGTCGGAGACTACCTAGACCCCGACACCGTCCATCCCTTCCGAGCTGACGTGGTGATGAACCCTCCCTACCGACTAGCCGCAGAGTTTGTCCGAGCAGCACTTGAGCGGTCTGAGCCCCGGACAAAGGTCTGCGCCTTGCTACGACTTGGGTTCCTAGGGAGCTCCAGAACGAGGATGGACCTAGTAGGCCCTGACTCGGAACTCAAGTCCGTCTACGTCCTAGGCAAGAGACCCAGCTTTACCGGGGACTCGAAGACGGATGCGAGCTCCTACGCATGGTTTGTCTGGCAGGTAGGCCACATCGGACCATCGACGGTGGCTGTGGTCTACAAAGAGGGNTCTAAGTAGTCACTTGTCAGGCCTCTCTATCAGCAGCCTCACATCGACAAACCCCTTCTTCGAGCACTTAACGACCCTCTCCTCGAAGGAGAAGAAGTTGTAGCCCGAGTCGAAGAGGGTGATGAGCGCAAAGTCTCTAAGTCTGGACCTAGACTGGCTGTCCCCGCATCTAGGGGAGATGGACAAGGTGGCCCAGATCTCCGGGCGCTTAGCCTCGACTCCGAGGACAAAGCACGCCCCGTCGTCAATCCTGCAGCCCTCGACCTTCCATCGCGGGTCATCAAACGGGATGCACGGGGGAGCGGCTGGGATGTAGCAGTCGGGCTCCATGACCAGCTTCGTGACTACGGGGTTCGTAGCCTGTGCCAGGAGCAGAAGACCCCACAGGAACATTAGACCGAAGAGTCGTCCTGTAGCTCTCGGACAGCCTTCTGGAGTCGCTTGACCTTGCGCTCGATGTCTTCCGAGTCGAAGTCATCGCCAATCACGACGAGACGCTTCTCTAGCGAGGCGACCTTCGCCCTAGTCTCTTCGAGAGATGCTTCGATCTTAGTGTAGACAGCCTGACACGACGGAGGAGGCGCAGAGCCTGCACCTGCCATGTCTCGCTGCATCTCGAGCTTCTTCAGTTCGAGCTCGTGCTTTTGCTCTGCGCGCTCAGAGTAGAAGGACCACGCCTTCTTCCCACCGAGGACAGCGAGCAGTGCAAGGACGATAGCCAGGACCGGAGCGTACTCACCCCCGATGTCCGAGGCTACGGTCGTCGCTTGTTCGATCTCTGCGGAGACTGGGATCTCCTCGACTGTCTCGATCTCTTCCTCTTCCATCGGCTTGTCCTTCTTCTTCCTCAGTATTCGGTCAGCCTCGCGCTCGCTTGGGGCCTCACTATAGATGCGGATGACCGAGCCCGTCTCTAAACTGCAGTCCGAGATGTCGTGGGTCTTGCGCTGGTAGCGGAGTTCCCCATCCTTGAGCATGACCGCCCGACTACCTTGCTTTAGCGTGCAGTCAGCCACTAGCCGAACCGGTAGAGGAAGGCTGCGCCCTGACGCTTAACCTCTCCCGCGAAGCGAATAGCCAGAGGGCGAGCTTGCTTCCTTAGATCCAACTGGATGCGCTCAAGGTCGATGTAGCCCTGCTTGTGCTTCGCGCACAGGGCGAACCAGGCGGGGCAGGCCACTACGGCAATCTCAATCGGGTCGAGACCGTACTGTCGAATCTGCTCCCACTCAGTGTCGTCCGAGAGGTTGAGCGCTTGCTCAAGCCTGATGGAGTACTCGACAAGGACCACGCCCTCCCGAGACCTCTTAGTCCGGAGAGCGTAGATCTCCTCGTAAAGGTCTAGAACGACCTCTCCGAGCAGGTTCATCAGAGTCCCCCGGTGCTCTTTCAAGCATGTGGCCGCACTAAACCTGCGGGCCATCCGAGCACGACGACGGTCGTCATTGCGCCACGAGGCGAGCTGGAACCATCTCTTCTTGTAAGCCATGACATCTCCGGTGCTTGAGAGTCAGAGAGCTACCAACGGAACGTCAGCCCCTTCAGGAGGGATTCCCAGAAAGCCCTCACTGTTTCGCTTCGAGCCGCTCGATGCGCTTAGCCAGGCGGAACCGCGCAGCCTTCGCCATCCGAGGACCCTTCTCCTTGAGCTTCGACCGGAGCTTGTCGAGACGCTTGCCACGGAGCTTCTCCTTGCGGGCTACCGAGCGGTAGATCCCGAGCGCAGCCAGAGCCACGAAGAAGCTAATCACCCCGTCCAGTGCTTCCATGATGGGGTCGGGGAAGTTGATCGCCTGGTCGATCCTGTGGGCGAGCTCCGCAGCGAAAGCAGCATCCTGCTCAAAGTGGTTGAGCCCCTCGACCTCTGGGGACAGGTCAGAGATGACATCGACAAGCTGGTCCATCACGAACCCGCTGTGCTGGTTCAGGAAGTCTGCAGCCTTCTGGCGCTTCTCAATGCGTCGGTCCTTCTTACTCATCGCTAGCTGCCTCCTTCACTTCCTCGACTGCAGCCGCGATCTTCCTGCCCGACTTGATGACCTCGCTGACATCCACGAGGCCCTGAGCGCCGACGAAGGACAGGACCATCGTCGTCAGGGAGGACAGGGTCTCATCGCTAAGGCCGAGGCCTAGCATGTCGGACCCAGCGACAAGAATGACAACAACCAGGGTGAGGATGAGCTTCCTCGAAACAAACTTTTCCACATCAGACTCCGAAACAAGTTCTGAACACAATCAGCGACAAGACGACTGCCACAATAGCAGTGAACGTCAGCAGCTCGCGGAAGTCGTCACCATCCACCATTGAGGAGCGTGTATGTAAAAGTTTTCCAGCCGCGCTCTTCAGCTTGAGTGTTGCAAACCAACATAAAGCGATCAAAGTCATGAGGATTAGCAAAAACCTGGCAACCGGCGCTGAACCTATCCACATTTACAGATCCAAATTCTGACGACGTGGCTCGATGGCAGTTGATGCCGAAGAGGCCGGTCTGGATGTTGTCTTCCCGGTAGTCCACCTTCGCGTCTTCGTTGTCGTCTCGATGGACAGAGATAGGACCAACCTGAACCAATGCCTCGTATTGCCCCCGGTGCTTACCGAGAGCCCATACACCAGGGTACTGATGGTCAGCCACGACTGCAGCAGTGCCCAACTTGTTCATCGGGTGCTCAAGCCAGTAGGTGCCAGGGTCTGTGGTGATGGGCCACCAACGGTCAACCCACTGCTCTCCATCCTTGTAAAGGACGTGCATCTCGTCATCGAACTTGTTGGGCGTGCCTGCAGGGTTGCGGATCCCAACTAGGTTAAGGTTCCAGTCCCCTTGGGTGAAGACCTTGCCGCCGATGGCCTCGACGCGCTGCAGGATGGGGTGCAGCATTACTTGCAGCGAGCTCCGGTTGCAGCGCAAATAGCAGCGACGTTCTCCCGAACCGTCACGAGATCCGACTGCATGACGCGCTGCTCCTCTCGCATCGAGTCCATCTGGCTGGCCCCGACCGGGTGCGAGGGCAGGCTCGAGTGGACCGACATCGCCTCCTCAAGAGCCACCACGTCAGCCGCAGTGCTTTCCTGAACGGAGATGAACCCACCCACCGCAATTAGCGTCGGGATGAGGAGCGTCACCATTTGGATGATTTGGTCCTTGGTCATGTGATCTTCCTCCGAAGCACGCGAATCCTAGTGAAGGTCGCATTCCATGCAGGCTGAGGATTAGCCTGATCGTCATAGAGCGCGGTCAGCATCACAGTCGCGTTGCTTGTAGTGATGTCGAGGTTTGGGGTCGCTGAAGGGTCAGTGGTTGCACCGTAGTCCATCAGTCCAAAGATTTGGGTCTGGGTGCTAGTCAAGGGGTCTCTAACCGCAGCACTAGCATCTGCACCGATAGCAAAGCCAGCGGAACCTGCGTACCAGACCATCTCGTGGAAGCCTGGCTCGTTTTGGATTCCTGCGCGCGAGAGGCTGTAGCGGGCCGCGTCGCCCATCTCACAGTCGGTACCGATTTTGTAGGTGCCGGTGAAATTGTTGTAGTAGAGGACGCGGTTGCATATCCACTTCGTCGTTGAGGAGGCCCCATCCGAGATTGTCAGTCCGTAGGCTTGATAGTCCTGAGACAACGAAGCACTTGAGGTCAAGACCTGAATCGCCACAGTGTCCTTGTACGACAGGGGATCGCTGCCTGGAAAGAAGTTGGAGATGTTGGTCTGGATTCTAGGGCTTGTCTGCGTCGAAGTAGACTGCCTGGAGTCGGTGTTCCCCGTCCCAAACTGGACCTGAAAGCCGGTGCCATTGACAACCTTGAGGTCGTCGCAATAGACGCTGTTCGCACCGTTCTTGGCGGTCCATGTGACCCCACTAATCGCCGTGGTGTCGTTCGTGTTAAGCGAACCCGTGTTTGAGTAGTTCGAGGCGTCCGTAAGGTCTACGTCGTAAAGAACCTCCCAGAGCTCCGCAGCAGCGGCTGCAGGTGCAGGGGGGACGCTGACGGTGCTTGCAGAGCCGGGTACTTTGACTGAGTTCGCCATGATTATCCTAAGCCTCCAGCATCACCCGATGCTCTGAGAATCCTGATGCGCTTGAGGAAGACATAGAAGCTCGTACCAGAGGAAACCTTAAAGGCCCCGAAGCCACATCTGGCCTTCGCTGCAGTGAGCGTTCTAGTCGGCCCAGTGAAGGTTCCACTTCGCCCGATAGCGCTGCTCGTGTAGGTCGTGACATAGCCCAGGTTAGATGTCGTGTTAAACGGTGCTGGGCTTGTGCTTGCCGAGGCAGAGTGCCCGCCTGTCCCGTAGTTGCTCCAGAAGGAGTAGACCATCTCGATGGTAGTCGGGGCTGACCCAGACTCGTTTGTCTCGACACCTTGGCCGGAACCCGAGCCCACCTTCCAAACCTGATTGCCATCCTTGTAGAACTTGTCATAGACGAACCACCCGGTGACATCGTCGAGCTCGCCACTATCTGCGGCCTCATAGATGACCCCACCGAAGCCGTCGAAGTTGGCTGCAGGGGTGACTGCTTGGCTAAAGAAGGCTTGGACGCAGACCAGATCCTTGTCGGTAAAGTCAGTACAAACATCTGCCAGCTTCGTGCTCACCACCGGAAGGTTGAGGTGAGTGTAGATGTTTGAGCCGCTGCCGGTCGGGGTGATCTTGATCCCACTGCCACTCACTGCCTCGACAACTCCCCGAGTAGCCCCTCCATCGCTCTCCTCAACTAACCACGTTGCGCCGCCGAGTGTGAACGTGTCGTCATGGTCGAACTGCTGGGTGGAAAGAGAGGTGAAGTCAGCGTTGACCTCCTCTGTCCACGCAACTGCAGCCGCACCACCACCTGCAGGGGCCGGGGGAACCTTAGCGCTCGATGAGCCACCAGGTACTTTGACGGTGTTCGCCACGATCAGCTCTCAATGCTGATCTTCTGGAAGGCGATCTCGAAAGAGAAAGCCTTGCTCGCACCCGTGGCATCGGACTGCACCGTGTAGCTGGGAGCTCCGAAGATCGGGATGGGAGTCGCCTGCACGTCCGAGGTCTGAGTCACACTCGTGAAGTCGAACTCGACCTGATAGGCCAGAGGAGCAGTCGCGAGGGCCGCACCGTCGTAGACGCTCAGGGTGACCTTGCCGCCCGTGGAGGCCAGCTTAGCGGTGACTCCGACGAGCTGGACGCCAGCGTCGGCCCAGGTCAGAGCAGACGTGGAGCCGGGGGTCGAGGCCGAGGTGGTGACCGACTCAGAGGTCGGCTTGATGAAGAGAGGTAGTGAACGTGCCATTCGAGTCTCCTATGGCGATGTAGCCGGCGCTCGCTAGCCGGCCTTGATTAGTTCATGTCGATTGCGTGGATCGCGTAGGTCCCGACGATGCCGGTGATGTTTCCTGTGGCCTCTGAGCCCGTGACAAACTGACCCGTGCCCCACTTAGCCTTAGTCTTGCCAGCCGACCCCTTGTTGTCGATGTTGTCGTAGATGCCCTGACCACCCGACTCAAAGTTGTCGAGGAGGGTGTTTGACGATGTCGTAGCGTTGGCTGCAATACCAATACTGGCAGCCGAGGACGAGGAGGAGGCGGAAGTGACCAAGATGATCACCCGGTCAATGATCAGGTCGCTGCCGTAGGTGTTCTCGACAGCGAACATGCCTCCCGCAGTCCGGGTGGCCGAGAGAGCTCCCTTGAGCCAGAAGCCAGCGTACTTGCTCATGTCGTCTCGACCGACACCGTTAGCCTTCGAGCTCCCGGCAGGCTTGATCTGCAACTTGCCCGTCTCGCTGCTGACCTCGAGGGTGTCAGCGTCGGCTGCAGTCGTCTTGAGAGCCTTGTCACCAATCGCCTGGGAGGTGATCTCTCCACCATCCTCTTGGATGGTCAGGTCACCGATGTAGCTAATTCCACCTGGCATTGTCTAACTCCTAAACGTCAGGAAGGTCTGTCTCACGCTTCTTGTTAAAGGTGACATTGTCACCCCGTGGCTTGCTTCGAGTCGTGGAATGGTCGATGTGATAGCTAGTGATCTGCACCTGCTGCAGGTCGAAGTCATAGCGCATCTTTCGGACCATTCCCACGTCCGAGTTGATTCCGACCATATCGTACTTGATGGCGGCTCCCATTTGTACTCGGAAACTACGCACCCCATGGGTGGCCTGAATTGTGCGCTGGGGCTGCGACCGCTCTTCCCCTAGAGACCATGAGGCCGACGAATTGCCGGCACTGCCGTAGTGGAGCCAGTGCTTGGGCTTAATGGTCGCCGTGATGACAGCGTTCTCTCTAGTCAGGCCTTGCTCTGCAGTGTCTGAGTGCTGGTATCGCTCCTCAATAACAGGGGCGATGTTGTCCTCGCCCCCCGAGGCCGAGGTCGTCAAGGCGACGGTCGGATGACCATAGTGGCGAGGAGCGTCCACGAACACCCTGTTCGCGTACTTCCCATCAGTATTGTCGTACTGAGTTGCAGCAGGAGCGTCCGTCCGAGACATGTCCTCCACCCCAAAGATGAAGTCAGGGGTTGAGCTGAACGATGACCTCCAAACTGGGAAGACTCTCCAGTCATCGACCGATGGGTCGTACCTCTGCGCGAAGTCAAACGGGAAGAACTGAGCCATTGTCCCCAGCGCTTCTCTGGCCGGAATGGGATTGTCGGACGGGTCGAGAGGAACCACGCAAGCTAGATTCGCGAACTCATTGGGGCTAGTGACAGTCGGAGTTGTGGACCGAAAAGTCGTGATCGCATTTGTCCCCAATGCGTCAGGCATGTTGAGCATGTCTGGCCTGGTGATCGAGTCTTCGATCACGTCCCATACCGCAGACCTTGTCGTGCCGGTAGCAGCGTACAGGGAGACCGGGTTGTTCCCGCTGGCGTCTGTCGCATAGGAGGAGTGCTGACCGACATTAGGTCCCTTTACCCGAGCAAAGATTCGAGACTTTGCTCCTCCTGCTGGAGCCCACCAAACAAAGTTGAAGTCGCTTGTGGCTGGAATCCGAAGTCGAACACAAGTGCCCGAAGGACCCATCGTTGGGTCTAGGTACTCAATAGGCTCAATAGGATTCGATAAGACCGCTGTAGGGGTGTTGTTCCCGTTCGTGTTCTCCCAGTAGACCTCATCGACGTAGCAGTTCTTTTGAGGGGAAACCCAGCAGAAAACATAGAACTCGCTGCCGCTTAGAACCTTCCGCCCGAACGGGATGATTTCTTTCCAGACGTAGTCGTCGTTGATGACGGAGCCGTTTCCAAAGTTCAGACCTAGGAACTTTCCGACGTGGTCTGGGTTGAGCATGTACTGAGACGGAGCGTAAAGGTGAGTCCCTGGGTTGGAGTAGGTGAACACGTCAGCATCTATGGGGATTTCCCCTTGAGGCCAGTCCAGGGTCGGTGGGAACAGTGGGTTGATGTCCATCACCAACTGGAAGCTGTTGGGGCCGATGGAGTTGGGGTTTCGGTCCAGTGTCCCCCGTCCCATGATCTGGGTGTCCCCGGTCTCGATGTCGAGGATCCAGAGCCGGCACTGCTTGTTCTTCCACCGACCGAACACGATGTCCCTGCGGATATCCCCCGCAACGGGCTCTGTCGCTTGAGAGCCGCCAGAGATGTCCACAGTGAACGTAAAGTCAGAGATCGCCCCGATGAACTGGTCGATGTTTCCCATCGTTAGGTCCATCGAGGCCCGGTTCATCCGAGCCTCCCAGACGCATGTCCTAGCCTGGGCTGCGCCAGAGTAGTCGGGAACAGGGACGGACAGACCACTTCCAACCCGAGCCTTTGGGCCGCACCAGTGAACCATCCTCTCCACGCCATTCTCGTCGTGGTAGGTGGCCTCGAACAGGTAGGCGAGGCGTATCGCTCGCTCTCTGGTTGTCCAGTCAATCGGCATCAGCGGATCTGCTCAATCCGAAGAGACCCGGACATGTAGTCCGCACTCTCTCCGACGAAGGTGTCGAGGGAGTATTCCTGCAGCGCACCCCAGACGAGAAAGCCCTTGTCAGCCTCTGACTGTGCAGTCACGGTGCCGCTGGCTATGTCGTCCCACCTGAGAGCCCACAGGAGCCCGTCTGCTTTGCCGTGGCGCACGACCCCTTGCACTACCGTCTGATAGTCGGTCGCACCCCAGGAATCGAACGTCAGGGGCACATTCCAGCGACGGAGCTGGGTGACCGGATAGTAGTTGTTGATGCCTAGGCCGCGCTGTGGCTGCTGCATCCCGTGTCCAGCAAGCGTCGTGACCGTCCGGGTTCCGCTCCACGTCCGGTTGAATGCCTTGCAAAGGCCGACTTTGTGGCGACGGACCTCGTCCTGATGCCGCCAGATCCACATCCAATAGCGGTTGCTCGCCGCCCCATCGCTGTTGTGTGCCAGACGAATCTGGTTCTCTGAGTACGTTGGGGCTGGGGAGAACGTCAGGCTGGTTGCCGCACCCGAAGACCACGACTGGACATCGAATGCCAGAACGGAGTTGTTTCCGTAAATCTTGATGCTCTGCGTGTCATCCACCCCACCCGAAGTGTCTACTTCACATAGCCATGCGTAAAGGTCCGCATCGGTGTTCCCCTTGTCGAAGAGGATCATCGTCGTCGTGTCGTAGCGGTATTGGTCGGCAAAAGCGTTAATCGTGGCTGTCGTGTCGGCGCTATCATCAAACCCGAGCTCTTTGGCTAGGCTTGTTCCGGTCCCGTCGCTCCCGTGCGTCCCAGTCTTCCACCGAAAGTAGATGGTTCCCGAAGACGCAGTGAAGACGAACCTGCCACTGTAGTGATAGGTGCAACTCCAGGCAGTGTAAGGTCCGGAAGCCTGCAGCTTTGTTGTGATCTGAGCCGCTAGGTCTACCGGAGAGTAGAGGCCATAGGGGATATCGTAGGTCGTGATGGAGCCAGTGGGGGTCGAGCTGATCTCGATGTATCGGTTGCTGGCGTCAACGGTGAAGACGTTGAGGGTGCTCCCCTGTGTAAAGTCGTCAGCCCCCGTGATCCAACGGACTCGAGGGCGAGGGTCCGAGACATTCTCGACGTAGTTGCCATCTTTAGCAGGCACTGCAGCGTAGTTGCTGCGATTGGCGATCTTGCCGTTGAACTTGTCGGTGAGGAAGAAAGCGGTCAGCATCAGACGTACTCCTGCCGGACTCGGTTGCCGTAGGCCAGGCCCCGCTCCTGTTGGCGAATCAAGTAGTTGTCCACAGACTCACCGAGGACTCTGCCGTCGAGCTCCACGGTGGTCCGAATGGTCTGGGCTCCTCCACCGTTCTGCATCTGGGCCTTCTGAATGGCAAGCATCTCTGTGATGTGCTTCGTCCC
>JGI25128J35275_1000345_pt1 | contig 14343 bp, 40 predicted proteins | sample ETNvirenome_2_60_FD_35275 | JGI IMG/M metagenome (IMG submission 35275)
ACTTGCACTGATCACCTCCACATCGCACGATGAGGCGGGCTGTATCGGTCCAGAAAAAGGTTTAACGATAGCCACGCAGTTATAATCATCTTTTTTGATCTGCACGATCGTACCAAACAAGGGAGTGTACAGTCCTGACATGCGCCTGACTTTTACCAGATCACCGACTTGCACTAAGCACCTCCAGCCGCAAACCACATTCGATCCGTGGCTTAGATTCATCTGTCCACATCACCCATACATCGGCAGGCTTTGCCCATCGCTTTTTGCAAGCGCCCATAACAAGACCAACCGATCCTCTGAACGCTACTAATGTTCCTGTTTTAATCACTTACAACCTCCATATCCTTAGCCTCAACCCATCCAGTGTCGCGGCGGTGAGGCCAGAACACTTGAGCAAGTGGCTGATCCTCGTAGGCACCCTCACGCATTTGGATAACAATGCCGATGCGTGCGCGATGACGATCCACGGTGTATTTGCTTCTTACGATATTTCCGACTTCTATCATATCTCTCCCTTACACATATAATATAACCCCCTGGCAGGTAAAGTCAATCAAAGTTATGTCAGGAGAATGTCAAGAAGGATTTATAACCTCCAGCCATTTAATAGGCTCCCATGATGACTCTGCTTCGCCCATCCAGTAAACTTTAACGCGGTTAAAACTTTTAGGTATCCCGGTTTTAATATCAGGGTTAGTTTCCAGTACGATCCCCTTGGTATCACCGATAGAACCGGGCATATGTACGAGATCACCCACCTTCATTTACTACCTCCAACATCGAAAAAATACACCAGCTTGACCAGCCATCGAGCCAAGCAATAAAACATTTACCATAACCCCTCTTGGCGACGATACCAAGCCTACCAGACTCAGAGTGTCTATGTCGCACCAGATCACCGACTTTCATTTGACGACCTCCAAAAACTGTGAGCGAATAGTATCGCGAACCCCGTCAGTCCACTGGACGACAAAGAAGTCTTGGGTGGTTACACCTGTTGAAATACTTTTCGGCAGTTGTTCTACTAACAAGCCAACTCGACCGGGATCGTTTGGATAACCTCTCTGTACCAAATCACCTACTTTCATTGATGACCTCCATATCACATTCAGATGCGATTGTTCGAGCGTGTGTGTGATCACGCAGCGCGACAACCCACGCAGCGTTACCAAGCACGTGACCCCACGGCTTAACAATCACGCCAATCTTGCCACCGGCATGCTTTGTCTCTACTCTCACCAAATCACCAACTTTCATACATATAATATAAGACCGCGAAGCGGTTACGGCAAGTTTTTTCTTGTCAAGTAGATGTCAAGACAGTTAGATCGCCGGATCTTTCCCCGCGTGCATATCTCGGACTAAACCAGTAGATGAACACATCACAGGCGAACGCATAGTCACCACGCTCCAACACAATCCCGCATTTTTTTGACATAGCGTTCCTGTACTTTACCAGATCACCCACCTTCACTGACAACCTCCAGCCAACCTTCCGGTTCCCACTCAAAGCTATTGGCTCCGTTAAACCATTTGATACCTATTTGTGTTGTCGATTCTCCGTCCACTTCAACACCATTCGGATGCCTTTCCAGTACCACGCCGATGAGTCCGGTATCATGGGTGTACATCGTCACCAGATCACCTATTCTAACTCGCCTTTTCATCGCTCTCCCGTGAATATGCGATCAGCGAAACGCTTTGCGTTGCGAAGGTTTGGCAAGTCATCAATATCTTTTACTTGGTTATCTTCTTCGTTCTTCATGTGGTCGATAGACTCACGCATAAACTTGCGAAGTAGTTTAATGAACTCAATCTTCCCGAATGATTCTTTGTGTGCGGTGACGTTCCCCGAATACTTTGTGTGCATAATACGCACCATCTTTAGTGCGTCGTGGATGCCTTCACGGTCATCCGAGTCTATAACGATTGTCATTTTCATTGTGCCTTCCGTGCTTTGGAAAAAGGATTTTTAGGTCGGAAAAAAATGCGCGGAAAAAATCGCGCGATCGGGTTGATAAAATGGTGGGCTCTCTCGGGCTTGAACCGAGGACCATCCCGTTATGAGCGGGGTGCTCTGACCAACTGAGCTAAGAGCCCGTAAAAGTTTAACGACACAAAGGAGGTTTAGCGAAAAGATGTATTCCCGGTCGATCCGTCCATCCGTGTTTTTCAATATAGTTTTTCTTTGCTTGTTTGCCGTCGATACCCTCTGAAATACCAATAGTGGTATACTTTCTAGTTTCGATATTGTATTCCATGATAGTGTAATCAATCATGATTTTCTCCTTTTTTCTTAATGGTGGGTCAACCGGGACTCGAACCCGGAACCTGCGGATTAAAAGTCCGATGCACTACCGATTGTGCTATTGACCCTAAAACTCGATGCTCCTGTTTACGCAAATATCGCCCCACATCGCATCGCCCCGTGTCTCAACATCTTCCATATCTTCACCGATACGAATGAACTTGTAAAACTCAAATGCGGCTTGCAGTTTTTCCTTGCCATCTTCGGCTTCACCCATAGGAATATCCTCACCGTCGCACCAATCCATAAAGTCGGTCAGGGCCTGAATACACTCATAAGAGTCATACCACTTGAGCCAGCCCCACTTGAAAAGAAACGAACCCTTTTCTCCATTGTAGTCCTTTACCATCTGATCGTGATCAGCAAAGCACAACTCACGCGCTTGTGGCGACTTCGCCATCGTGACCATGAACTGAGGCATAACCTCGGAACCAACATATAAAACAACTTCTGAACGATAACCCACTTCTTTCTCCTTATGTTATAAATATAGCACCCACACGGGTCACTGTCAATGGCTAAGTTGTCAACTAAATGTCAGCAGTAAAGTTTGCAGGGATGGGTGCGACTCCACGTGGCACTTCACCCTCGACAATGCCGCCGTGCTTCGCAATCACGTTGGTCACGGTCTGAACAGGGACATACCCATACACAGTGTCAAGTGGAGCACCGGGTTCATCGCAGTATTCCATTATCATTGGTTCTTTTTTGCTTGGAAAACCAATCTCAACAGAATCATACTTTTCTGCGTTGTCGATACGAGGGGTGCAGTATGCGCTTTGATGCGCCTGAACACTCATTTCAAAACCATCAGCACAGACCACTCGCTTGTTTCGCGTGGCACCCGCTTCCTTAAAAAACTCATTTACATTCATTTTACAAACTTTAGATCGTTGCGGAGAAAATAGCCTTGGTGCGTGGCGCGGTATCCCGCATTTCCCCAGCGGCTTGCTGGTCCGTAGTCCTGCATCCACTTGACGTAATAGAACGTCTTTTCGTTCTTGGATGTAAAACTATGCCCGTAGGGGTTTTCCTCTACGCGCACCACTAAGCCCATCAGAGGCTTCTTATCTCCCCACACCTTCTGTCTCAACCTCCACATCGGTTCAGACTGCATCGCATACGCCGACAATGTTACCAAATCACCTGCTTTCATAATAACTCCAATACCGCGCAAACAACCACGGCGAATGCTGACAAAACGCCAAGCCAACTAACAATAAGCAACCTCTTTTCTGCTGCTTCGATTTCATCCTTACTCATACTCATAATATATCACCCTTTTGTTGTCTCGTCAAGTAAAGAACTTGTCAAGTGGAGTATTTCATAGTTGGTGTCGTCGATGACGCAAAAAATCCCATCACACCAAACGGACCACAACCCCTCGTTAGGGCTTTTGTATTCGCTCATAACAATAGACGGATTCGACCAGTCCTCCAGTCCAAAGTCAATCGGCTTGAACGATATGAGATCACCGGCCTTCACTTAATACCTCTAACATTCTCACAAACTCGCACGTCAAATCACCGTCGCCCCACAATACTTTAACTACACTGTCACCGTGATCGGTCCTTGTTTCTTCTGGCCCAAGTTCCATCACGATTCCGCGTAGCTGGTGATCGTGGATGCTCCTAATCAATGCGCCGACTTTCATTAATAACCTCCAAATCAGTGATTGGAATAGTAAGATAGCTTTCGCCAACCAATACGACCGCGTGAGGCTCAGGATCAATCTGATCCCAGCTAACTTTAGGGCCCAGCTCATGAGTTCGCCAACACTTTTTTTCAATAATATCAGTAACCAAACCAGCCTTATATGGAGTGCCGACTATCCGTTTACTTTGTACTAAATCACCTACTTTCATTTAACTGTTCCCCTATCTTTTCTTTAAGTTTCTCTAATATCTCAAGTGCTGCGGCTATGTCAAACTCTCTGTAGTCTGGATCATACGATAACCATCGGACCTCTTTACAAAGTCGATTTATGTTCAACCACTCCCTTTGTAGGTCTTTAGGCATCCTCTTTGATTATCTCCAGTCGCTTTGCTTGCTCACTGGTGTAATGCCAGTGGCCCGGTATATTATCCCACTTAACAACAACATAACCATCGGCTGTTAACTTCTCAATGTTGCCCGTCGCAGTTTTATACTTCCACATCGGAGACATTTTAACTTTATCACCCAGCTTCACTCGTCACCTCTAATCTTCCAGAGTCAACCCACCAAAGTTCTCCATCGTTAAACAAAACTTGTGCTGATATTGTATCGTGTCCTGTCTTTGAGATTTGAACCACCAAGCCGTGATTTCGGGATGGATCTGTTTCAAACACTTCCTTCTCCACCATACTCTCAAACTTTACCAGATCGCCCACTTTCATTTATAATCTCCAAATCGAAACATTCATCACACCACTCTCTCTCTTTGATAGTCTTGCGTGATAGTTCAATGATTGCTCTCCTGTGCATCCTAATCATATTATAATGCGATTCGATACACCTGTCAATCAGCTCTCTTTCGTCTTGGTTCATCTTTTACATCCTCCTGACAAATAATAACTGCATCTTGATTGTCGTGAAGTTTAACGATGTAAAAAACTCTACCTTCGTAAATCTCGCACGGAAAGGCATTCACCGGCATCACCGCTGTTGCGGGACCACCATTAGATGCTGGATTAGTATTTAGTTCCACGGTTGCAAAATGCTCATCGAAAGAATCGACCATCCCCAATAAAATAAATGTAGTTAAAGTTTTCATGCTTCCACCTGTGTTTCATAAATCTGATACTGCGCTTGTTCGTTAATATCGAACGAATACTCCCACCAGTCTTGAACCATACCGCGAAGTTGCTCTCTGCTGTATTGCATCAAATCTTCCTCGGGGTGGTGTGGCATATCTGGACGATAATCGTCTATCTCATCCTCATCGAAACCATCCACCATATCCTCTCGCACGGTCTTGATTGCTGTGATTAACGCACCCTTCTCGGTCAAGTGTGTGGTCACATACGATTCGTGATCAAATAAACAAGTCTGTCTTACTACCCAAATGTTCATGCTTGCACCATCTGTGGGGTTGCATCAATGTAGTATGAGCGATCTGACATACGATCCCAACTGATTTCAGTCCAATCAGTAAAAATCTTCCAGAGATCCTTGCTACTCATTTCTTTCATCTTATCGTGATCCCACTCAAACGCTTCCGTTTGTTTTCCGTCAGTCTCCGTATACGCATAGCAATCATTCATCACCTGTAAGGCAGACTCTTCATCGCCGACGCCCAAGAAGTCCAACACATCAGCTATAGCCGCCAACGCACAACCCTTCTCAGTCAAGTGTATTGAACTAAACAACTCATTCTCGTATGTTCCGTGCAAAACCCAAAGTTTCATTTCTTCTCCTTATGCATATAAGATAACACCGACAACTCTCAACGTCAAGTCAAGAGAATGTCAACTACCTTCCAACATTTCGTGCGTCGTGCATGCTGCCCACATACTGATAAGCCCCCTTGTTATAGAGGGGTGCTGTACACTTCTTCATACGCTCGGATACTTCGTGTGCGTGACTCTCACCACACTCCAAACAGTGCTCATAGCCAAGCGCCTTACGCTTGGGGTTAAACTCTTCACCGCAGTCAAAACATTGTGGCCAACTCATCCAATCACCTCAAAGGCAGATTTGCTCGCCCACATCTTATGGTTGCGTTTCTGGCTAACAACCAATACGGTATCAGCAATCTCATCAAGAGCAATCCACGTTGAGTGATTGCCCCACATTCTAAGTAATGATCCAACTTCAATCATTTTCCCTCCTTACATATAAAATATAGCACCCAGAGGCGCGGAGGTCAAGGGTTAAGTTGTCAAGGGGTTGTAAAGGGTTCCAGATAACTTATCCATTCTTCTGAAACTTCGCCATCATGCCAGCGTATCTCAAACCTGCGCGTGGTTGTGCCTTTGGCTTCTACCTCTCTGAGAACAAGGCCCGGAAGAGCCTTAAACGCATCGGTGTATTTCTCCCACTTGAAGGTGGCAGAAGGGCTTGGAATGTATTGAACCAAATCCCCCACTTTCATGTCGAGTCTTGGGCACTTTTTGCCGCCTCTTCCATAACTTCCGCTGCGTTATCCTTTGCCCACTCTGCCCCTTCTTTTACGGACTCATTCATTTTTGAACGAATCCCCAACATTGTCTCAGGATTATCTGCGATCCAGTTGACACCGAAATAGATGACCACTGCTGTAAAGATCCACTTAAAGATCGTGTTCATTTTTTACTCCACTTAAACTTTTCCATTATCACTGTTAGTTCTGCACCGCATAAACCTGCGGCGTCCTTTTGTGCACCAGTCTCGGCGTTCTTAAAGTCGTCGGCCATCCAGTGCAGCAGAGTTTCCGCTGTGTATTTTAGGTTGTCGTTACTCATCGCTTCTGATATGAGAAATGTCATATCGGCATAACGCGAGTGAATCCTGCCAAACTCTCTCCTATACTTATCGTCCGATCCCGATTCTTCACACGATCTTGATACACTCAACAATCTCTGAGTTCCCCAAAGCCCCATAGCCTCCCTTAGTGTTGATGAGGCTAGGATTGCTCTAGGCAAAGATGCCTTTTTGAAATAAAAATCATTCATCGAGAACCTTCTGTATCTTGCACTTCAAATCATTTGCTGTTAGAATAGATGCTTCGCTGATATTATCCAAAACCTCTTGAACCTTTTTTAGCTTTTGTTCAATCCGAATCAGTGGATTAACAACTCCCATTCCGGTTCTTTCATAATCCGGTCGTTTCCTATCGTGATAGCCCATTGTGGCTCCTTTTGTTTGTGGTTAGTGGTACGGGTGGCAGGATTTGAACCTGCGACCAATCGCATATAAGACGACTGCTCTTACCACTGAGCTACACCCGTATGGCACACCCTGTAGGACTTGAACCTACGACCCTCGGCTTAGAAGGCCGATGCTCTATCCAACTGAGCTAAGGGTGCATGCATATACTATAACCTGCCTAGAAGGGCAAGTCAACAACTTGATCAAATGTTCTGACATCTGCTTGACCATCGATCAGAAGCACAAGACAACTATTTTCATCTTCTCGCTTTCCGTGAATATCGTGCCAAGCAGCATCCCGATCGTGACTCGAAACATGCGTTTCAAATCTATATTCATTTTGGGTATTTTGAAAAACCGCTGTATAGATCATTTATTCTCCCTTAAAATGGTAGCTGAAGCGGGACTCGAACCCGCAAGCCTAAGCAGGCGTCAGATTTTAAGTCTGATGTGTATACCAATTCCACCATTCAGCCATATTACTATTATATCTCGTACTTACTAGCGTGTCAAGGTTTTTTGTTTGGTAAAATGTCAAACAAGTGCAAGCTCATCTTCTAGAAAATATCGGTAGTTTCCGTCCATACAATAAACTTTGTAAACCATTTCCAGTTCGTACCAGCTTTCATCCCATTCATAGTCAATAACGATTCCATAGTGTTTGAAATAAGGCCAGTCATCCTCGCCATACATGTAGGAGTAGTAATCAAAATACTGATAACTGCACTTTACAAATGTTCCTTTCTTGAAAATCGGGACGTGTTCCATATCCTATATAGATTACACATCGATCTATTTCTTTATCGACCCGCGCTTCAAAAACCTCTCCTCAACAATAATAGGCGTTGTCTCGCCAACTGTTAACAACTTATATCTTTTTGCGCCCTTGGCTGCACTATGGATTTCATTGCACACCTCGATGACAAAGCCGCCTTTCCTCTTAAAACTCTGCACAATCTTGTTTTGGGCGGCCCACAATGAATCGCTTTCAAACTCGACATGTTTGTAGGATTCAAAAGATGACCGGGGGCTAAGGTAGTCACCCACGGAGTATTTTGGCGATGCTTCGTGTTGTGCCAAAACTTTTTTGGAGTATTTGTTCTCATACATTCTGAGAAACTTGCTTCTTTCTGGAACCTTGTCTGCCAAAATGTCTGCGGACATCGGCTTGTAATAAGCCTGTCGAGCATGATACTCAGCTAGGACCACTGCTTTTTGTTTGTATTCAGAGGTATATATTTCTGCCCAGTTTTCGTGGGCTGTTTGTGCTTCGGGATTGTTTCGGGCCAACACCTTTCCAAGTGTTTGCTTTTGTTTTACGGTAAGATCGCGGCCCTTGTCTATCTGCTCAAGAATAGACTTCAAAAATCCGCGATCCCAGCCCCCACAAACAGAACGTGAAAGCGCATCAGTGATTTTCTTCTCGGTGCTCATTTCGCCATCTCCTTCTTACTCATATAATATAGCATCGGGAGCGGAAAAGTCAACCAAAAAGTTGTCAATGGAATGTTAGTAGTCGTCCAGCACAACTCCGTTTGTGATAGCGTCGATGTATCCTGGCGGTACTTTGGTAACCACGGTACGCCAACCCATCCACTTCGGCCAAGCATCAAAGAAAGGAAAATCAGGGTGCTGCGACAATAGGGATTCGCTTACATCAGAAACTTCCACTTGAATTTCCAGAAGACTTCCCCCATCATCTGCGGACGCTATAACTTCGTATCTGCCGCTAAAGTAATTTGAAATCATTATGACCAATTCATTGATTGCTTCTTGTTTTGGGGTCTTTTCGCCCAGTGAGAACTTACCCATCGGATGTGCCGCTCAAAATCTCAACCTTATCGTAGGTTTTGTCAAGTATCATCCAGTTGCTCTCCTTTCTTTTTTTGCAATCATAGCAAAACACCATCAATGCATTTGAATCTTTTTTTGAAATCTCTAATATGATTCCATGTCTATAATTAGGCTGTACTCCAACTAAAACATCGCCGGAAGCCTCATATACTTCGTGATCTATAACCCACCTCACTAAATCGCCTTGATTGATGTCCACAAAGTAAGTATGTCAATCATTTTTGAAAATAGAACAATGTTTCGGTTCATCACAAAAATCTTCCCGTTCTATTCCTTCCGACTCCAAATGAAACCATAATTGATCGTAGCCGCCAATCAGTTTTTCTCCGTTCGGGTTGATTAAGAGAATTATAGGAAAAGTTTTCCAATTGAATTCCTCTTTAACTGTTGCCCTATAGTATTTTGAGAAATCTGTCTGGATAAACACATACTCCTTCCCCAGATCCATCAAGTCCGCTTGGGCTCTGAGGCATGCCGGACAATCTGTAATGCCGTAAATAATATAAACCTCTTCCATTTTTATTCCTTCAATTTTGTTTTGAGTATTTTAACGCCGTCGCTATCACTGAAGTATTTTATGACTATTTCACACTCGCCCTTTAATAGATTACGAAGACCTTTCAAGGTTGGGACTACGTAATCACCATTATAGTCAACTAAAACTTGTGATGAGCCCTTGTTGCATATCTTTAACGCATCGCGGTGTACGGCCTTCAAGGAAGAATAGACGCCATAAAAAACATCTTGGTGATCGAACAGACAGTAAATATATATTTTGGTCACGATATGTTTGCTTCAGTGTCGAAAAGCGTTGCTGTGAGCTTGAACGCCCCTTCCGACAAGTCTAATTCCTGTCTTTTCTTTTTTGCTAACTTTTCATTTCCATCACAGACAGCTTGTAGGTATTCTTCTTCTATTAAAATTTGCTGCTTTACAGTTTCTTCAAAATACATCGCCACAGTAATGTTGGCAGCAAATTCCTCTGCTTTTTTTTCGCTTTCGGCAAAGGGGCCTTGCTTAAAAAATCCACCAATTTTGTACAACGACATATTAATTATCTCCTGATTGTTGCTCTATTTTAATTAGGTTATCAAACTTGATTCCGACCTCTCTATCGGAATCATTTAATTCGGTTACTACTTGAGTCAGGTATTCTTTTTGTATTTTGCAGTGCAGGATCTCTTTCCTTAATCTCTCTTCTCTGTCGGACAAGACTTGTAGTTCTATTAAGCAGAATTGTTTTACTAGATCAGCACTCTTTTTTTTCACATTCCACACCCTTTACATCTGCCAGCTTGGGAATCTCTATATTCTTCTGAAGTTATCCTAATTTTTTGGAAATTCTCTATCTTATCTTCTAGCAGTGTGCCGTTGGCCATACCCTTTATCAGACCGTCTATTTTCTTAAAAGCGCCACATAAAACTATTTGCTTCGATGGGGTGTGTAAAACATATTCTCCTGGATACACTGTCATATCATCCTCTATGTCGTAAAATTTCACTACTGCTCCTTTATGCTTAGTGCTGTGTCGTAAACTTCATTCTTTAAATCTTCCAGCATATCAAGAATACCATTTCTTCTGAGTATTTTAAAGGCTATATTTTCAGTTGAGAACTCTTGCTTTTTGCTTTGAAGGCCGGCTGCTCTCATATTTCTAATTTTTCTTTTTAGTCTGTCAATTGCTTTAGCAGAACGTCTTTGCTGGCCAGCGTTAGCCATGTTCCTAATCATGTTAACTTGTGTTTCTATGTCGTCGGCCTTTCGACGAGCGGAGATGAAATCAACATTGTTTTCATATCTTTTTGGCTTCTTGATCCACTTGTTTTTCAATATAGAGTAAACTCCAGATGACAAGTGCTGCTCTCTAGAATCTTCGACGTATATCTCAACATCGTAACCTTTTATTTTTATATTATGTTTTAGATTCCACTTAGAACGAACATTATCAAAGTAAGCCTTCACTAGTGCCCTATTTGAATCAACTTCACTAAAGTTTACAATTATATGTAAATCAACATCAGAATACTTAGACCAGTTGTAATTCGCCAAGGAGCCGGTCAGTGTTATATCTTCAATATTAACTTCGATTGATAATCCGTCTATAAAGTCTTGGGCTATTTTCTGCAAGCGTGATGCGATTTGTTCCTTTAATTCGTCGCCCCTCCAAAGCACCGGCTCAAGATCATCATGAATATCAAAAGATTCTGGCTCAACTTCTTCCTCGAAACGGAGACGATCGGTTCCGGCGCGTTTTGTTTTGTTATCATAAGGTGCACCAGAACTAAGGTTTTTGTGCCCTGCGGGGGAAGAATATATGTCGTTCTTCTTTCGTAAAGCCTTGTATTTCTTTTGTGCTTTGCTTTTAAAAGGCGTGGGCTCCCCTGCCTCTCTTATAGAGTTTACAAAATCTTGCCAAGTCATTCCGTTCATACTATAATTAGTTCTCCATTACGTAATAGTATATTCCCAAACACAAGTAACATTGACATTTCCGTGTGCGCTTGTGGGGTCGATACTTACCGCTATGGTGTCACCTGCTGCAAAATGATTTGCGTTTGAAAAATTAAATGTGCCGGTTGTGTTGGCAGCGGACATACCAACAGAGACAGTCTCTTCGGCTGTGCTGTTAAAAGTAGTGGTACCATCGGTGCCAATGTGCATACCAACTACGGTTGTACCGAGGCCACCAGATTTCGATGATCTAACAAGAACCTTAACAAGCCTCCCGTTGTAGGGTGCAACGCCCATAGTAATATAGCTGGGGCTTGGCTGNTCTGATGTACCTGCCCACGGTATGTATTCTTTCCCTGTTCCCGATCCATCGTTATATCTGTGGTGGGTCATATGGCGCATTTTTCCCAACACCGCACCTACAACGGTCATGTCTTGATTCTCGTCTATTGTGACCGCTGTTGTTGGCGATGTGGCACTTGCCTGTGTTGTTCTTATAACAATTTTAGTTGGGTGAGAAGTCGTACTAATCGTACCTGCGGCTTGGGCATATATATCGGCAAAGCCATCATAACTATTGCCATCATACGCAAGCATCCGAAGCTGACCAATAAAATCTCCATCTTGGACCGCCGCTGGTGAAGCCTCGGTTCCTCTTGCCTTTGATAAGTCAAGCTGTGAAGCATCACCGGAGTTGTCAGCCTGGCTGATTCTTACTGCACCATCATTGATGGTATCGGCGTGAACGTGAAGCGTAGTCAGTGGAGAGGTCGTACCTATCCCAACATCACCGTCAACGGTTAGTCCAGTTGAATTTAGTAATTGAAGCGAGTCCGATCTGAGCCTAGCAGTAATAGTTTGCGATCCTGCCTTGATGTTGGCGAACTCTAATATACCGTCCTCTGTTCCGTCTGATGCATCTGATATTTTGCCGGTTATTTTCGCGTATATAACTTCTTGGTCGGCATCATTCTCGCCAAGAAACTTTAACTGACCAAGATAGTCTGCGTCCGCAGGTGATGAGCTGTTTCTTTTTAGTGTCATTACAGGGCTAGCGTCTGCACCGTCGTTTGTTGCTTCAAGGCTAAAGATAGGGTTCAAACTTGTACTAGAAACTTTTAACGTAGTATCATCGTAAGTTAAATTTGAGCTAGCGCCAAAGTTCGCGCCACCGTCATTAAATTGAATCTGGGTGTCAGCGCCGGCGGGTGAGCCGCCGCCACCCGTGGCTGTTAGATCGGTTTCTGACAAATCATATGATCTCCAGTAGAGCTTCCCATCAGACTTGCTATAAATGTAGCCTTGTCCATCAGCAGGCTGATCTGGTGTTGAAGATTCTGTTGTGATTGCAATTTTTCCCGCTACGTCCAATTCAGCTATAGGCGTGCCTGTTCCAATTCCTATCCTTGCAGTAGACGCATCAGCCGTGAAATACACATTATTGCTATTATCTTTGATAACAAAGTCGATATTATTACCACCATTATTAATTCTAACTTTATGAGGAGCACTGCCGGGATCTTCACAATCTATGAAGTTGTTGCCACCCGCATTAAGTCTTATTCGATTATCAGTAAAATTTATCCATGTATTGGCATCACCGTTGTGATAGATGTATTGATTAACTCCTATATCACCAGCCACATCAAGTGTGTAGTCAGGAGCATCCGTCCCAATACCTACCCTGTCGCTTCCACCACTGACATATAACATATGTGTATTATTGTCTGATTCTACACGAAAATCTACAAGAGATTCCGATCCCTCGTTTACCACTACTTCCGGTACAGCACCGTCGACGCGTAAACCTTCGCGTGTCACGCCTTGGTCATTCACTTTGAGAACAATATGTTTGTTTGTTGTTTGATTGTGGATGACAAAGTTATCAGAATCATTAATTCCAATTTTTGCTCGGTTAGCTCCATCTTCTCTAAATTGAATATTTGCTTCATGGTTTCCACTATCTCCGTCAATAGTAAGCAATTCATCAGGATCAGGTATTGCCGTACCAATACCCACTCTCGATCCAGATACAGAAAGCATTTGTATCCCATGAGTAACGAGCGCAACAAAATCCACATCAAAGTCTATTTGAGTATTATCATCACCTTCGTAGTCGATGTCTCCAAAGTCTCTTCTTCCAACTGAATATTTATAAGCCATTTAATTTCTCCTATATTGATAAATAGACGCTAGCCACAACACAGTTCATGTTAGCTCCATTTCCCTGAACATCATCAACTGTCTTAGCCCAAGTCACACCAGAATCTGTGCTCTCGAAAATCTCACCATCCTCTGTGACAAGCATCCAAGTGGTGCCGTCTGTTGTTACATCCCTGGCATCAGGCATTGTTATTGATGGCAGGAAAAAATTAGAGATTTCAGTCCCGTTAACATCGAATACGGCAACGCCTTGCTTATCGCCCGAGACAACGACCACCCTGCCTTTGTAGGCCGCGAAATTTGCACGTGCGGTGAGATTACTCGCTGTGGCTGGCTTGGCGATTCCCAAATCAACTTCGTTGCTCCAATTTGCAAAGTTTGAGAGATCGGCAGCTTTAACATAGAGATTGCTTGCTCCGGTTTTGGTGTAGGCAACTATCCAAGCATTATTTGTATAACTGACCCCCATAATATCCTCAACATCAGACCCCAGCGGAGTCGAGACAGAAAAAGACAGACCGTCATTCGTACTTCGGTAGAGCCTATTGTCTTGGCCACAGATCCATTGGCCTGTCCCATTTCCAACTATCGAAACTATAGGTTGCGTATTATGTCCAGAAAGACTGGATAATGAAACTTCAGAGAACGACGAAGCACCATCGGTGCTGCGGTATATCTTGCCGTTATCGCGACTTGCAAACCATATTCCCGAGGTGGAGCCGGTAGAGTCATT
>JGI25128J35275_1000346_pt1 | contig 14317 bp, 8 predicted proteins | sample ETNvirenome_2_60_FD_35275 | JGI IMG/M metagenome (IMG submission 35275)
CATGCTTTGGCTGAAGCTTATGATAAGAAAGTGTTTAGAACTATTGCTCTAGCAGCAAGAGAAGCACATCCTATCACAGCATCACCCGGACCAGAACCCGGCGGTACACAGATCGAGCTAGGTGCAACTAAGGAATATAATGCTCAGGCTCTAGTAGATGCTTTCTTTGAAGCAGCTGCAATTCTTGACGAAAAAAATCTTCCGAAGACTGGACGTACAGCTGTACTAAACCCACGTCAGTACTACGCTCTTGTATCTCAGGTTTCTTCTAACATCTTAAACAGAGACTATGGTAACACACAAGGTAACCTTAACTCTGGTGAAGGTCTAGTTGAAATTGCTGGTATTCAGATCAAGCGTTCAAACAACCTACCATTCTTAGCTGGTACAGTTAATTCTGTATCTGGTGAGAACAACAGTTACAATGGTGACTTCTCAACTCATTGTGGTCTTATCTATCAAAGAGACGCTGCAGGTGTTGTAGAAGCTATTGGACCTCAGGTTCAAGTAACAGGCGGAGACGTTTCTGTTTTATACCAAGGTGACGTTATGGTTGGAAGACTTGCTATGGGTGTAGGAACACTTAACCCAGCAGGTGCAATCGAACTAACTTCAGCACGTAGTTAATCATGTCTTTAAATCCCGGAACATCTACAACTATTACTAGAGTTAAAGGGAACGGTGCTTCCTTAAGTGGAATTGGACAGGTTGATAAATCAATCACNAAAAATCCTCCTACTCCTTTAGAGTATGGTAGGAAGCATTTGAGTCCTGCTAACATAGGAACAGTTTCTTAAACTAATTAAATATTATGGCAGCTCCAACAGCAGTTGGAGAATACGGATCATGTCAAGGTACAGAGACTCGTATATCTCCTTCAGACACAAGTGGATCAGGTTCAGCATCAGCTGTAGCTTCCACTACTAAAAACTTACGTTTAGCATACGGAACAGTAGGGTCATCAGGAACAACTGATACCTGTGCTGTCGTTGCTGGACAGTATACTTAACACATTAAGGGGGGTTTCACGACCTCCCTTTTTTTTATTCACAAATATTAACACTATGACTTCTACTCCCACAACAGTTGATCTCGATACAGAACTATCCGCAGTTAATACTATCTTGGGTAGTATAGGTCAATCACCAATCTCTCAATTAGATTATAGTAATCCTGAAATAGCTTTTATATATAATCTTTTAAAAGAATCTAATCAAGACGTTCAAAATGAAGGTTGGCATTTTAATACAGAATATCATATTAAACAAGTAGTAGCTTCTGACAATAAAATTATAATAGATGCATCTTATATTAAAATTGATAATGAAGATGAATGGGATAAAACTCGAGATTTTGTTAGACGCAGAGATTCCGATAATCAATGGAAACTTTATGATAAAGTAAATCATACTTTTGAATTTCCAGATGATGATCATTTTCATATTAATGTTGTTCGTCTGTATAACTTTGAAGATATTCCAGCACCATTTCAAAGATATATTACTTATAAAGCAGCAGGTAGAGCCGCTGTACAATTAGTAGCTAATCCACAATTACAACAAATGTTAGGAACTTTTGAAATACAATCAAGAGCTTCTTGTTTAGAATATGAATGTAATCAAGGTGACCATAACTTTATGGGTTGGCCGGATGATTCCGCATATCAATCTTACAAACCTTATAGAGCATTAAGACGTTAATGGCAAGTATTACACAACAAATAGGTAACTATAAATCCGGTATATCTGAACTTCCAGATGAATTAAAATCTCCCGGACAAGTAGTTGATCTTAAGAATGCAATACCAGATATTACTCGTGGTTGTATTAAAAGACCCGGAAGTGATTTGGTATCAACCATAGTTCCTACGGCAACAGGTAAATGGTTTCCAATTTATACAGAACAAGATGAGCAATATATAGGACAAGTTCAAACAACAGGTGTTACTAAAATTTGGAGATGTAGTGATGGTGTAGAAATACCTATAGACTATGCAAGTGTAGATGGTACAAATTTAGCTGAATATTTAATTCATACAAGTTCAGATGAAATACAACCATTAACAATTAACGAAACTACTTTCTTTGCTAACAGAAATAAAACTGTAGCCATGAAAACTGATTCAGTTAATAAAACACCGGCTATAATTAATGAAGCTTTTGTAGCTTTAAAAACTATTGCTTATGGAAAACAATACGCTTTAGATATATTTGATCCTACTAATCACAGTACTGTAACTTATAACCGAGCAACTGCTATTGAAGCAGATGAAGATGTTGATACATCTGGTATCTCTGGCTATAGTAATGATGGTAAATGTGAAGGTATGGGAAGGCATATTGTTGGTGCTACTTCAACAAATTCTGGAACTTCTTATATGGCAGGAGGTACAGGTAAAAGTAATCTAAGATATGAAATGGATTGCCGTTGTACACCAGTTCCACAACCGGGATCAGTATCAAGTGCTTATGATGATTCATATCAACCTCATGCTTATTTACAATTTGGTGGAGAAGGTTGGACAACTAATGATACTCATACATACACTTCAAATAAAGGATTACAAACACAAGTAAAAGTTACATCTCATGTAGCTATAACTGCAAGAGCTAATGTAGCTTTAGTACGTCCCGAACCTTCATCATCTAGTGCAGAAGAAAATGTGTCTGCTGAAAGTATATTAGCTGGAATGAAAAATGCTATAGATGCTATTAGTGGTACAAATTTAATTGTTACTACAACTGGTAATGGGTTACATATTTACAGAACTTCAGCTTTTAATATGACAACAACTGAAACTCAGTTAATGGAAATTATTACTAATGAAGCTAATAGTCCAGATGAACTACCTAAAGCTTGTAGACATGGTTATGTTGTTAAAGTTGTAAATAGTGGTGAAGATCAAGATGATTATTATTTAAAATTTAAAGTAAAAAATATTGCTGACGATAATTCTGTAACTGGAACTTATGCTAGATCAGGCACAACAGTTACTATAACCTCAAATGGACATGGGTTATCTAATGGTGATACTATTATTACAGACTTTACAAGTGGTGAAGGAACTGATGGATGGTATACTGTAGCAAACTCTACTACTAATACTTTTACTGTAACTGATTCAGTTTCCGGAACAACATCTGGAAATGTTACTTTTCGTCCAAATCGTTTTGGTGAAGGTGTATGGGAAGAATGTGCAGCTCCTAGTTTAGATGTAAAATTTGATACTAGTACTATGCCAGTTAAACTTACCAGAGTAGTTCCTAGTACACAACATACAATTGCAACTTCAGCTGTTAATGTTAGTAATGAACAAATTACAATTACTAGCCATGGTTTGTCTACAGGTGATACAGTTTTATATGATAATGGTGGAGGTACAACTTTAGCAGGATTATCAGATGATACTGTTTATTATGTAATTAAAGCTAGTGATAACAATATAGCGTTAGCTTCTAACCTTGCTAATGCTAACGCTGGTGTAGCTGTTAACCTTACAGGTACAGGAAATAATGCACAGACTTTAACGTATGGATATTTTAGTATTAATGGAGGAGCTAATACACATTATGGTAATGGAGCTTTCAAATTTGATTATCCAACATGGAATGATAGAGATGTAGGAGATGATTTAACTAACCCTCAACCTTCATTTGTTGGGAATAAAATAAATAAAATATTTTTCTTTAGAAATAGAATAGGATTATTAAGTGGTAATAATGTTATATTATCTCGAGTTAATGACTTTCATAATTTCTGGGCAAAAACTGCGTTTACTATTGCTAATGCTGACCCAATTGATTTACAATCTACATCTACATATCCAACAGATTTATTTGATGCAATTGAAGTTAAAGCAGGATTATTATTGTTTAGTGCATCTCAACAGTTTTTGTTAAAAACAGATGAAGCACAATTAACACCTGAAACAGCTATTGTTTCTTTTTTATCATCTTATGCATTTAATCCAAAAACTAAACCATTTACTTTAGGTCAAACAGCTGGTTGGTTAAACAGTACATCTAAACGTACTAGATTCCATGAAATGGCTGATGTTAGAAGAGATGGTGATCCTCAAGTTATCGAACAAACAAGGACTATATCTAAACTATTTCCAGATGATATAACCATGATAGCTGAATCAACAGAAAGTCAAATGGTATTGTTTGCTTCAGAAAATAAAAATGAAGTATGGGGTTATAAATTCTATACTCAAGGAGAACGACGAGTCCAATCAGCTTGGTTTAGATGGGAACTTCCCGGTACTGTATCGTTTCATTGTATGATGGATGATACTTATTATGCTATTTTAAAAAATGGTAGTACCTATTCAATGCAAGCATTTGATATTAAAAAAGCTACAGATACTTTAGTTGTAGGTACAGCACCTTTAGACTATTTAATTCATTTAGATACTAAATCATCTATAGGTTCTGCTTCATTAACTTACAATCCAGCTACTAATAAAACCAGTATAACTAAACCTACGGGTTATGATAACTCTGGACAACTGGCGGTCTTTTGTAAAACAGCTGGTGACAATATTGGTAGATTTAGTAAAGCTACAGTTAATGGAAGTGATCTTGAATGGGAAGGTGAGTGGACTGGATTAGATATTATTTTAGGTTATCTATATGAAATGGAAGTAGAATTACCTACAATTTATATACAAAAAGCAACTGGTGAAAGTATTAGATCTGAAACTAGAGGATCTTTAGTTGTTCATAGATTAAACTTTTCCTTTGGTTCTGTAGGTTTAATTGATGTTACATTAAAACGTAAAGGCAGAGCAGATTATAATCAATCATATGAATCTATTGATTGGGATTCTTACCTTGCTAATACATTAAGTGTCTCAGAAGAATTTGTACATACTATACCAGTCTATGATAGAAATACTAATTTAAGTGTACATTTAAACTCAACCCATCCATCCCCAGCTACATTAAATTCCATGACTTGGGAAGGTGATTATAATTCTAAATTCTACCAACGTGTTTAATAAAAATAAATGAGTAAATACCTCCATCCAATAACTTTAGAGGCTGCGATGCATGTAGCCTCTAATTTACGCTGTGACGACTTTAAAGAGATTTATGAGGGTCATGGTCAGTTTCCTCTTTTCTCTATCCCTAGAGACGCTATGCACGGCGATACAGTCTACTTTACAGTTCCAAACGGCAAGACTGCCGGAGTTGCTGGAGTACAAGAAAATGGTTTGATATGGATGCTTTGTACACCCGAAATAGAAAAGTATCCTCATACCTTTGCTAGAGAAGCTAAAAAATTTGTTGACAACAGAAAAGAACCATTATTATGGAACATTGTTGATAAACGTAACACCGTCCATCTTAAACTTCTTCAATTTTTAGGATTTAAATTCTTAAGGGAACTTAAGTATGGTCCTAACCAACTAACCTTTATTGAATTTTGTAAATTAAATGTGTAATCCCTTACCAGCAGTACCACCATTAGCACAATTTGGATTCTCTGCTTTAACAGCTGTTGGCGGCTATGCGGCTCAACGCCAAGCAACCAATGCAGCAAATAGAGCTAGACTTTTAAATTTTAGAGAAGATAACAAAGCATACTATCGAAATGTTATACTTAATAATGTTAGATGGAAAAATGGATTGCTTGATTCTGAGATTGCTTATGCTAATCTTTTTCAACAAGCATCTGAATCTTGGAGACAACAAGATTTAGCAGTTCAACAAGCTGAAGCTCAACATGCTGATAATACTATCCAAGCTCTTTCTGAATTAGCAAAAAAAGAATATGCTGGTACACAAACTGGTGTAACTGCTAGTCGTTTAGCTAATGAAGGTCCTAGACAAGTAGGTTTTGCTTTGACTAAATCTATGCGACAATTAATGATGACTAAAGATACAGCTGCATTAAATAAAGAAATTACAACAGCTGATGCTAACAGAAGACGTAGAAATATATTCCAAAAAACTTGGAGATCTCCTGTTCACGGTCATACTCCACTTCCTCCAGTTTTAGAAAGTGGACCAAGTCTAGCTTTACTAGGAGCTCAACTAGGAGTAGCTGCGTTAGGTACAGTTGGTAAAGATTGGTTTAAAAAACCAAAATCTAACATGTATGTTGGTAAGAGCAATAATTTTAGTCTTGGAACAGATTATGGTAATACCTCCAATTTCGGTATAGATATACCATTATATGATTTTGATAAAACTCCAACAAACACCCCCTTTCTTGGAACGGAACTAGGAGAATTTGATTATTCTAAATATTAATTATGACAACATTCGATCAAGCACTTGCTAATTTACAAGCTAATAGTAATCAAATGGCTGCTGCAGCTAAAGGTTATAATGTAGATGTAGCTAAATTTGAAACTAAAAAAGCTCAAGATTTGTCTCGGTTATTTTTACTTGCTGGTGAAGTAGGTAAAGATATTTCTAACAGATTAGCTGAAAGAAAAGCAAAAGAAGAACAAGCAGAAAAATTATGGGGAGATTTGTTTGGTGCAGGAGAACCTGATCTCAAATTAAAAAACGAAATAAGAGCAGTTGAAGAAGGTCAACTTAACGCTACAAATTTGTATATTAAGGCTAATCAAAAAGGTATAACAGATACTCATTTAACTGTTGAAGGTATTCAAGCAACTGGTATAGGTGATAAAGCCGTAGCCGCACCACATGTTTACGGTATAGCAGCTGAATTTACAGCTTCTTATAATTGGGCAATTCAAAATGATACAAGAACATTTTTAGCTAGAACAAACGCCCATCCTAATGGAAAAGAAATTGCACTTAATGNTANTNATTTAACACGTGATGAACAATTTGCTAGATTACAATATCTACAAAAAGAATTTACTTNTCAAAGAGTTGGAGAATATTCTAAAGAATTTTTAACTTATTCTCAAGCAGATGGTGGTAGTGGATATGCTGCTTCTCTTATAGAGCAAGGTAATACTATAAAAAAAAATATAGTAAAAAATATAAATATACAAAGTGGTTTAGATTCTCGTAATAAAGCTAAAGGTATTCTTTTTGAAACTTCAGAATGGAACGAATCTACATTAAAAACTGCGGTAAGTTTAGTTTTAAATAGTTCTAATGAGGAAGGTACAGGTATTATGAGACGTGATAAAGCATGGGAAGCTTTTCACGACATAATTGAAGATGGTGTTAAAACTGGTAATATAACTCGTGAAGAATTAGAAAAAATAGTAGATTTAGAAATTTTTAATATTAACGGTAAAAAAACTCTTGCCGAACATTTACCAGATGTGTATNATACAGGTAAAAATTNAGANGGTGCTCAAGGAACTATGTTTACAGAGGCAGATGATTATGTAGCAGGTTTAAATTCAGATGTTGATAAAAGAAATGAAAATTTAAAATTAATAGAATTAGCAGCTGTAGCTAAAGACTATGAAGCTGGAGATTATTATACAATTAACGCTGCAGGTGAAGAGGAGATAAATGAACGAAAACTTATTACAGACATTGGTAAAATATGTAAAGATGGTCGTTGTGATGTATCTGAAGAACAGGAAAAGATATTAGCTCGTCCTACTAAATATACGCAACCTAAAGTTGACAAAATGCTGAATGACTATTATGCTTCAGACTATAAAAACAGGTTAACACTTGACCTGCATGTACAATCTTTTTCTCCAGATGTTCAAAAACATGAAACCGTTGTAGCTTTAATAGATGTACAAAACCAGTTAATTAAGGACAATGAAGATCTTTTTAACAATATAGAAAATGCATTTAAAGATATCACAGTAAATGAAGGAGGAAATAAAGAAAAAGACTGGAAACATCCTTCAGCTCAAACAATGTGGAAAATATCTAGAGGAAGGTTTTTAAAAATACTTGAAGATAACGAAAANCTAACAGATGGTACTAAAAAAAATCCAGAACTGCTTCAAAGAGAGTTTTTAGNACAACTTAAAGAAGATCAAAAAAACAAATCTATAAATTCTCAATGGTCAACATATGATAAATATAAGAACGATCCAAAGTATGATATAAACNATTTTGGTAAANANCAATATACAAAAAAAGATGGAACATATGATAAAGAAGGACACCAAGAGTGGCTTGCCTCGTTAGAAACTGATATATATGCTCGGGATACAAACTTTAACTATAGAAATGCAACTAAACATCCAATGCTTAGCGGTGATTATAACACAACATTTTTTGAAGAAATAGAAAATGAAAAAACAAATTTAAATAATCCAAATTTACTTTTTTATGAACAAGAGTTAGTTAACAAATCTGATAAAGAAACTTTCGATTATAATGAAGTAATTAAAAACACAGATTTTTCTAATATTGAAAATTCAGAGTTAGGCGAAGCTCAACGAATTTGTAAGGCACAAAAAAAATCTCTTTTAGAATGTATTCAAACACGTGCAAACGCTTTAAATCAAACATTAGATAAAGAAACAATCGACAAGTTAAGTGGTGGAGTATTAGGTAAAGATAAAGCCGTAGATAGAGCAGAGGCAAACGGTAATCAGTATGGATGGTTTACTGTTGACGAATTTCCAGCTATGATATCTAAGTTTGGAGACTTTGCTAATACACTCTGGATAGATCAAGGTGGTGAAGAAGCTGAATCTCACACGATGTCGTGGAGTGAAGTGTATCCAAATTTAATAGATGATGAAGGTAAATGGATACCTGAATTTAAAGAGGCAGGACAAACTATGTTAGGAATAGACATAGGACTTTTATGGACGATAAATCCTTCAGCTAAGCAAGATTTAGACAACGCCATGCCTTTATGGGAAATATTTCGCTCTATACCGCCTGAAGAAAAAGTTTCAGCAGTTATAAATAATGATGAAGCAAGTTACGAAGCATATAGAAATACAGGAATTCTTGCTTTAGTACCAAAAGAAAATAATCCTAAACTTAAAGACAAAATAGAAAAAGATACAAATTCTATTTTAAATATTTTAAATACAAATCGAACCGAAATAGCAAGTTTAACAGATGAAGATATTCCTATAAAATCTGAAGAAACTAATCAAACTTCATTTCAACCTCCTGATGTTATAGGTGACTCATTAAACACTAATTATACAACAACTTAATAATAAATTATGGCTAATCCTTACGAGGAGGGTATGCAATCTTTAACTGGTGCAATGCAGAATATAGATCCCAATGAAATAATAGACGGTATTTCAAATGCTGTTCAACCTCCATTGGATACGAATGTAGAATCTACTGTAGAACCTATAGTTCCTAATGATACTTCTACGGAAATAGCATTAGCTGATACTAGTGACGAGACTAACTACGCTAACAAAAAACTTAATTATACTGAAAGGAAATTAAGAAATACAGAACTTTATGCTTGGAGAAAATTACCTGAGGGTGAAGAAAGAAATCAAGCAGCAGATAAATGGGCAATGAAATACTACGGTAAATCATATGCCGACTATGAAACAGAAAAGAATAAAAGTTCAGGATTTATGTACCAAGGCAGTGCATTTTATAACCAAGAAGCAATGATGTCTTCTGCTATGGGGTTAGTTGATTTTGGTGTTGACACTGCAAATTTTTTAACAGGTAAAGTACGTAAAGCTTTTAACATCCCTGATATTCCAAAGGTTACAAAATTTGAAAATGAAGGTCATCAAGCTATGAGAGAAATAAGTTCTCTTGTGTTACCTTTTATATTATTACGAAAACCATCGTTTCAAGCAGGAGCAGCAATTCAAAAATCTGGTATAGCTGCTAAATATTCACCACAATTATATCGTTTAGGTAATAATAAATTCTTTCAAAATTTTGCTAAATTTGGTTTAGATTTAGGACTTGGTGGTTTAACTGATTCTATAAATCAAGTTAATGCTCAAAACGATACTTTAGCAACTTCATGGATAGATAAAAAATGGTGGGGATGGCAGCTGGTTCCCAAATATTTACATACAGGTGGTAAAACTCCAGATGAAAAACATAGAGCAAATGTTTTGGAAGGAATTCATTTAAGTTTTTATACTAATGTTCTAGAAAGTTTTTATAAATTAACTAAAGCTTTAAAAGGTAAAACTGCAGTACAAGAATATTTAACTGAAGCTGGAAAAAAATCTTCCAAATTAAATGACCTTACTATAGATCCTCTTGATACAAAAGTTTTTGATGCTGATAATGATTTAGCTGATAGATTAATAAGAACTGAACAAAAAGAATTAAGAGAAATAGAATCTTTAACAGATTACTATGTTAATACTGGTAAAGTTGATGAAGTTACTAAACCTACTGTAGGTATTCATAAATTTTCAGATACATCACAAACTGGTGTTTTAAATAAAGCTTTTGGAGGTATACTAGAAGCTGCTACAGATCAAACTCAAATAGCAGGTAATATTGACACTACATTTGGAAGACTAGCAAATACTATAACTGAAGGTGTTCGTAAATCTGGTTTAGATCCAACAGAGATTACTAATAGAACCATTATTAATTCATTACGAGAGGACATAGTAAAAGGTGGTAAATATTCAGTTAAATTACCAGATGGTTCTTTTTTATCATGGAAACAAATAGATAATGAAGGTACATTACTTGCAGAAGTAATATCTGATCCTACTTTACCTAAAGGTGATTTAATTAAGATTTTAGATAATTTTAAAGTATCAGTTGGTAAAGTAAAGAAATTAAATAAAGTTGGTTATGATGCTGTTAACAAAGCAACTAAAAAAATATTACAAAATTGGGCAGATATTAATACTGATAAAGCAACAGCTTACTTTTTAACATCTGAAGCAGGTCAAATATCAGATATTTCTGAAGGTACTAGATTAGTAAAAGATTCAAATGCAGTCAAAAGAGCAAATGATTTAATTTTAGATCGAGTTGAATTATTTGAAATTGAATCAAAAGTTGCTGATTTTAATTTTAAAGGAAGGAAAAGTTTATTAGAATCTATAGAATTAGATCCTAAAAATTCTATTAACTATATTGAACAAATAGAAAGTAGTTATACATCAAAACTTTCTAAGATTATTCCAGAAGCTCAAAACTTTAGAAGAATGTTAGAAGATATACAATTACATGCTCCAGATTTTGCAGAAGCAATTAGATATGCTTATGAAATGTCTGACGGACATGTAAGAACTATTAAAGATATTAATAACTATATTCAAAATTCTTTTGGATTATTTAATAAAGCCTTTATTGATAAAGATTATAAGATACCCGGAATGCTTTATAAAGGTGTTATGAATAATGTATTTAATAGTATATTATCAGCATTTGGTACTCCGGTTAAAGCTTTATATGGTAACTTTGGAGGTTTTATATCAGAACCTGTAACAGCTATGACTGGTGCCTTAAAACGTGGTGATGTTCACGCATTAAGAAGATCGGCTCATATGTATTTTGGATTTGCTGATACGTTCCAACAGGGTATTAAGTACGCTGGTAAGATGCTTAGAAAAGCTGCTGTAGATCCTCAAGGTTTAAAAGATTTTGCTAGAAAAGATTTTAACTTTCTTTATGATGATGTTCCGATTGAATTCAATGAAAAAATTGCAGAAGCTTCAGCTAAGATAGGTCAGTATGGTCCCGGAGCTATTTTAAATTGGTATAAAGCTTTAAAAGGTTTTGGTGATAGTCCTTGGATGAGATATAGTCCTATTTCTATGACAGGTCTGGACGGTTTTACACAAGCAACTATAAAAATATCTCAAGATAAAGCAAAAGCTTTTGATTTATTAACAGAAAAATATCCTAACGGTAAATGGGGTAAAAAAGAATTTGAAGAATTATGGAAAGGTTTATATGAAAAAAATCGTGATGCAGAAGGTTTTATTAAATCAGATGCAGTAGATTATGCAAGAAAAGAAATTGCTTTAAACTTAGATTCACCAGCTACAGAAGGTTTAAATAAAGTTTTACAAGAATACCCATTTTTAAGAAGTGTTTTTTGGTTTCCTAAAACAACAGTAAACGTTTTAGATATGTTTGGAAAATATGCACCTAGAGCAGGTATACCCGGTTTAGGACCTAATTTAGGACCAGCATTTACAGCTGAATATGCTGAATTTTTTGGAAACTTTGGTACACGAAAACTGCAATCTTTTTCTATGGATGAAATGATTACCAGTTTAAAGAAACGTAATAAATTTGATCCTAAAGATACAGCAGAAATAGTCCAAGCTAAATTTAAACATTTACGAGATATTATAGATGGACGAGTCCAAATGGGTACTTTGGGTGTTATGTCAGCTGGTATTTTATTTTCTCAAGATCGTATTACAGGTTATGGACATTGGGACCCTAAGGTTCAAAAGGTTAGAAATAATCAAGGATGGCAACGTAAGTCTATTAAAGGATTTGACGGTAAATGGTATAGTTATGAATTTTTAGGTCCAATCGGAGACTGGATAGCGTTAACTGCTACTATTATGGATAATTATGATAGTATAGGTACAACTGTAATGGAACAAGAATTGAAAAAAATGATGTTTATATTTGGTGCTGCTTATACTGATAAATCTTTGTTAGGTACCGTGGAACCTGTATATGATATTCTTGCTGGTAATACTGCTGCTTTGACTAGATGGTCTACTCAAATGACTAATGCTTTAGTTCCTTTAGGTAGTTTTAGAAATGAATTAGGTAAGAATTTATTTGGTATGTTAAGAGAAGTAAAGCATGATGATTTTGGTGAAATGATACGAAACAAAAATAATTGGTTAGACGCTGTAGATCCANAAGGAGCACAAGCACCTTTAATTAATTTTATTGATGGTGAACCTATTACTAAATCNGAAGGTTCTATTATAGCTAGAACTGCTAAAAATGTTTTTGGTATAGGAGGTCAATCAGGTCCATCTGAAAATGATCAATTTTTAATTGATATTGAATTTCAATTACTTCCTCAATTTAATACAGCTCCTAATGGTGTTGAATATACCAGTGCCCAAAAATCAGAGTTAAAAAAATTAATGGGTGAAGATGGTTACTTTGCTGAAGAATTAGCTAACATTAGAAGGAGAGCACAACATGTTACACATGAGACTGATGACGGTACTTTAATTACAGGTTATGTTAATGTAATGAAACATTTTCGTAGAACTGGTAATACAAGTAAAGCAATGGAACATTATTCACGAACTCATTTAGATGTAGAAAAAGCATTAAGAGAAGCTATAAGACGAGTACATCCTAGATTAAAAGATGCTGATGACATTAAGCTACAAGGAATATTAAATCAAAAAACTAAGAACGCAGCATTAAGACAAGATTCAGATGCTGTAAACAACCTACTTGAATTAAATAGAAATTAAATGGCACACATAACAAGTTTAACCAGAGCACATAATGATATATACAGTAGTAATGCCAATACCTATAGCTATTCAGGTAGTTTTGAAACGTTCAAAGAAACTGAAGTCATAGTTAAATTAGATGGTGTTGCACTTACATATCAATCTGGTACAATAAATGAATCCGCCTCACCCCGAGAATATACCGTAAACTTAACAGACAAAACAGTACATATTGGTGGAGCTGATTTAAGTAGCGGTACAATTAGAATCTATCCAGTTACAGATTTAGGATCACCTACTCTAAAAGCACCTTATACAGCTGGATCTGCAATTACTGCAAGTGATTTAACAAATAATCAACTTCAACTGCTACGTAAAGCAATGGAGTATGATCAAGATAAAATGTCTACAACTGGTGATACAATGACTGGTGACCTTACCATGGGTGAGGATACTAAAATTGTATTTGAAGGTGCAACAGATGATGGATATGAAACTACTTTAACAGTTGCTGATCCATCAGGTTCTGATAAAACTATTACTCTTCCAAATACTACAGGTACAGTTGTAACGACAGGAGATACTGGAACAGTTGCAACAGGTATGATTGCAGCAGATGCTATAACAAATGCGAAGATAGCAGATAATGCTTTAGATTCTGAACATTATACTGATGGTTCTATTGATGCAGATCATCTTGCTTCTAGTTCTGTAACAACTGCAAAGATTAATTCTGATGCTGTAACTGGAGCTAAAATAGCTGATGATGCAATTGATTCAGAACATTTAGCAGCTGATTCTATTGATACAGAACATTATGCAGCTGGTTCTGTAGATACAACAGCTTTAGGAGCAGATGCTGTAACTGGAGCTAAAATAGCTGACGATGCTATAGATTCTGAACACTATACAGACGGTTCAATCGATACTGCTCATATTGCAGATAGTCAAGTTACCACAGCTAAGATTGCAGATAATGCAATAACATTTGCAAAAATAGGTTGTGAACAAACAACTATATCTGATACTGATACTTCT
>JGI25128J35275_1000347_pt1 | contig 14312 bp, 19 predicted proteins | sample ETNvirenome_2_60_FD_35275 | JGI IMG/M metagenome (IMG submission 35275)
ATGTAGCTATCAATGGCAAATTATAATAAATCCTATAATTTTCAAAATGGGATACAAGTTGATACAGATAAATTTGTTGTAAATGCAGCTGGATTAGTTGGGCTGGGAACGACCATTCCAACTGATAATTTAGAGGTATATGGATCTTCTACTTTTAGAGATGATGTAAGTGTAACAGGCTTAGTTACTGCAAGTAATTTTTATACTACTGGAATTTCTACAATTTTAGGAAGTGTTGGGATAGGAACCACAGATATAACTCAAGGAGCAGATTCCAATAATACTGCAGTTCTTAATGCTGGTATTGTTACTGCTAATTACTATTATGGTAGTGGATTATATTTAACTGATGTCGTTGGATATACGACTGAAGGATGGGTTGCCAATCAAGCAGTAGGTTCTGGTATTGTAAGAAGTGGTGTAGCAACAGACTTAAAGGTAGGTATAGGAACTGAAGTAACTTATGAAAAATATGACTTAATAATTGGTGCCGATCCCTCAAGTGGTGGAGAAGGTATTTCATTTGACGGGGGAACAGGAAATATTGAGTCAACTGGAATTATAACAGCTATTTCATTCTCAGGTATTGGTTCTAATATTACTGAAATACCTAATTCTTCTTTAGATAATTCATCTGTTTCATTTGGTGGGGTTTCAGTTTCTCTTGGAGGTGTAGATGCGACACCCGCATTTGATTTAACCGATGCTACAAATTATCCTTATACTTCACTTACAGGTATTACCACAGAGATTTTAGGAGATAGCTCCCCTCAACTTGGTGGAGACTTAGATCTTAATAGTAATAATATAACTGGTACAGGTGCCATTAGTATTTCTGGTGTAGTTACGGCTGCTGACTTTGTTGGTGGTGGAATTAATACAACAGGGGTATCTACATTTAAGGATCTTTATGTAACTGGTATTTCTACGGTTGAAGGAGTAACTACTGTTAATGATGAGATTAAGTTTGCACGTTTAGATGGAGGAACCTCTGGTTTATCTACTTATTGGAGTACAATAAGATATGGAAATGAAAATGGATCATTCCCTTGGAGTACAAGAAACTCTTTTGATATATTGAATTATGATACTGGTAATGTTAATTTTTACTTAGATGCGGCTAATCGTGGTGGTACTGTAGGTAATTTCTTCTGGCATAAGGGATCTAATAATACTAGATTAATGACTCTTACCAGTGATGGTAATTTGGGTATTGGTATTACTGAACCTGAATATCCATTACATGTTTCTGGTATATCCACATTTGCTGGTGCTGTTTTCACTTCTGGTAATCTTACTGTTGGTAATGAACTCATTGTTAATGGTACTCTTAATTTAGGTGATTCTATAACTGCGAATGTTAATGGTAATTTAACGGGTAATGTTAATTCTACTGCAGGTCTTTCAACTTTCTATAGTTTACAAGTTGATAGTAAAGTAGGAATCGGAACTACTGTAGATAATAAAGCATTAGAAATAAATGGTTCTGAACAGGCAAGGTTTTATATCACTACAGCAGGCCGAGTAGGAATTTTAACTACCGACCAATATTCTCATGGTCTTAGTATTCCTATTTCTACTGCAAGTATTAGATCCGTTGGTGTTGGTACTCAAACTTTCCGATCTGCACTTGATTTTGCGGATGCAGGAGCAACTCCTAATGATGCTAATGCAAGTGTAGAATATAGATTTATGTTACCACCAAAAGTAACTGCTGCTCAAAGAGCAGGATTTACAACTACGGTAGGAGCATTAATATATAATGTTGACACAAATAAAATTAACGTATATACTGGTGTTGGTGGTACTTCTGGTTGGGAGGTAGTAACAAGTTCTTAATATATTATGCATCAAACTTATAATATTTTCCCCACGACAATTTATCTTGGGGAAATTGTTGAACATCAAAAATGTAAAGAGGAATTTTATAAACTCTATCCTAAATTTGATTATGAAGAAACTGATAAACACAATACTGTTAGTGAGAAGGTTGGTAATCCATTAATTCATTTAGAGGATACTTTAGATCCTCTTTTTTCAGAAATTATAGGACATGTGAAAAAATATGTCTGCGAGATTTTAAATTATAAAGATATTTTTAATTATGTAATAACAAAGACTTGGTTATCTCGTATGAGAGATACTAAATGTATTCCTTGGCACATACATTCTACGAGTCATGTATCTTTTTGTTATTATGTAAATATGCCACCTCATTCACATGCCGTAGAATTTGACAATCCTCATTATAAGAATAGTTTATTTTTAGGATCCACCTCTGATATTAAATATGAAGAGCAAAGAATGTTAAAGGAAATAAATCATGAAAATGCTTCTACATATTATGTTGTTCCACCCGAAGGTCATGTAGCTATTTTTCCCAGTAGTTTAACTCATCGTACCAAATGTATGAATGATAATTTTAATCAAGAAAGATTGGCTATTGTAGGTGATATTACATTGGTACTAAAGGAAGAACATCTTCATTATTCTATGGGGTATATTGATGAAAAGTATTGGAAGAAGTATAAATAATTTAAAAAATAATATAAAATGACCATTAAAGCATCGGGATCTTCATTATCTTTTACTGAAATTGCAGCAGAGTTTGGAAACCCTCTTAACAATCAAATAGGTAATTATAGGGTAACTTTTGATAATACTCCTCAAGGAGGTTCCTTTTCTAATTTACCATTAGATGCTGGTATTCCTCAGTCAGGAGCAATTAGTTTTAGTGATTTTTATAGTAAGCAATTAAATATAGTCGTCAAAGGTTATGGTGGAGTGGCTGAATCATGGGCTAATAAAAATGCAGCATCTGTTTATGATAATCAAGATGTAGAGGTTATTGGTAATCCCGGAAAAACCAGACCTCCAAGAAATGCAACAGACTGGCAAGGTGGAAAAACTGTTAAAATTAATGTTAATAAAACTATTGGATCTTCCATGCCAGGATCTGCTGAACATTATAAATGTGCATTAAAGACGGGAACTTGGCCTTCTGAAACTACACTTTCAGTAGATGTAGGTAGTGAAGGTACTATTACTGGCCAAGGTGGGGATGGTGGTAATGGTTCAAGTGGTGAGGATAATCCTGGTGGTGCTGGTGAAAATGGAAGTAGTGCTTTAGGTATTCAATATAGTCCTATTGATGTTAATGTTGCAGCTGGGGGTGTAATTCAGAATGGTTATGGTGGCGGAGGCGGCGGTGGTGGTGCCGTCCGAGATCCTGACAAAGAAGGTGAAGATCAGTACTACGGTGGCGGCGGAGGCGGCGGTGGAGCCGGATTCCCTAATGCTAACGGTGGTACTGGTGCTCCTGGTGGATCTGGTTCTGGATCTCCTGGTGGTGGTAGTTCAACTAAAAGTGCTGGTGGTGGTGGTGCTGGCGGCGGTGGATTTGGTGGGCCAGGTGGTAGAGGAGGAGATGTAGTTGCTGCTCAGACAGGTGGAACTGGAGGTAATGGATCTGGCCCAGTAGGTGGAGGAGGGCCAGGTGGTCAGACTGGTCTTAATGGAGATGCCATAAGAGCAACAATGTCACAATCAGGAAATGTTTTTATATCTAATAGTGGATCAATTAGAGGTGATCAGGAGTACAGTGTACCCCCTGGTACAATTAGTTAAATAATTATTTTATATTATTATGAAATCTATTTTTAAAATCGAAGAGTATCTTCCAGATACTAATCAAATAGTAGTGAGGTTTTCAAGATTACATGCACCTCAACCTATTGAATCTTATGAGACAATGGCTATTGATTGTGAACATTTAGATCTTTATGATTGTGATTCTTTTGTGTCTAGTTTGATGATGAAATATGGGGATCGTTATGTAAAAGAATATGAGGAAAGGGAACCTCTAAAAAACAATTCAGAAATTATAAGTGGAAAATTAGATCTCCAAGATTTGGTTGGCAAAATTGTTGAATGTGATACAATGAATTATAGAAGATCTAGTCTTAAAGTGAGGAAGGTAGAATTATGAGTGTTCCACGTTGTAAACAATTTATATCAAAATGTGATAATGAATTTTCATTATGTTCTGAGATTGGTGAGAAAGGATTTGTTGGAGTTGAACATCCACAACAAAGACGGAGTTTATATCAATATATTCTTTCTGGTCAATTGACATTTAATACCATTGGTGAAGAAGGAGTTAAAATTCATTCTTCAATTTCATCTGATAGATATAGTCTTTTAAATGTAAAAGAATTTCTTTATAAGTATGCAGTAGTAAGAGCTGATACCGATTTTTCGGTAGTAGGGTTTAATACTCTTGACAGAAATGTAGATTGGGATGGTAAGATAGTTAAAGAATCATTTATATGTGATAATGATAAAAGTTATCTTGTATGTTTTGATGGTAATCCTATTGTTAATGAGAAAGAACTTAGAAGATTGGATTATGCCAAATTACAACAAGGAAAATCATATGACATTGATCTTAAAGATGGAATTATTGGAGTTTTTAGAAAATTATGTTAGTTAAAGATGTAGATGGTTTTGGATCATACGGAGCTATTATAGAAGGGATAGATCTTGAACATGTAACGTCTGATGAATGGAATGAGGTTAAACATATCCATGCAAATTCTCTGGTTACTATTATTAGATTGGATAAAAAATTACATTACGAGAAATATTATAAGTTAATAAATGATATAGGAAATGGAGAAAGAACTACTGAACGAGATCGGAAACATTTCCGTTTAAAGAAAAAAACAGTTGAGATTTTTTGGAATATCACTATTGATCCTAAGTATCCTTATTTAAGAAGAGTTAGTGCTCTTAAAGATGAACGTGGACTTCCTCTAGGTGCATTTGGGGATGGTGAATTGCAATGGCACTCTAATGATTCTGGTAAGATAGATTTTGTTCCTGGAATTGCTTTAATGGGTTATCAATCTATGGGAGGAACTGCAACAGGATTCCTTCAATCGGCTGATTATTTTGAGAGTTTATCAGATTCATTTCAATCAGAGTTAAAGGAAATGAATGTGGTTCATAACTATGTGGATTCTAAAGTTTATGCAACTCCAGTTCCAGACCAAGAAGAAGTTTATAAACTTGGATTTTGTCCTGAACCAAATGCTAAAATTCCTTTAGTTATAAAAAGTCCATCTGGCATAGTTGGATTACATTTGGGAATTAATACATTTGATTATATTGATGGTATGTCTAAAGAAGAGAGTGATAAACTACGAGATAGATTGAGAGAAGAATCTTTTAAGGAAGAATATATATTAGATTATTGGTGGGAGAATGATCAAAATATAGTATTATTTGATAATAGTATTACTATGCACAGAAGAACTATGAATAAAGAATCTTGTGGGGATAGAATAGCTTATAGAGTACCATTTAGATATGATAGTATTTACGGTGAGTATAATTATAATATATGAAAGAATTAGTAAACAATAAAAACCTTATTCAACAGTTCTTAGATAAGTTGAATTGTGATAATGAGAAATGGTTTGTATATAACTGTGATACGGGAGACAATCCAACCTTAAGAAAGTTCTCTCATAGAATGAGTTATCGTATTATGAATAATAATACAGAAATGTTTAAGTGTAGATTTTTATATCTTAAAGTTAAGAAGGATATGCAAGTAGCATGTGAACATTATAAGAATATAAAAGTTAATGATATGGATATAGATAGTAGTAAGTATGAGGCTATTGGTAGTGGGTATGTACGATCAGATATATTTGGGGAATTGACTAAATTATTTTCTGATGATAGAATATATACTGTTCATTACATAGAGGCATTAGGCCCAGTAGATCCTCATCGAGATCCATGGACTTATGATAAAGATTATAGAAATATTATATTCTATGACAATATCCCAGAAGATGCTATACTAAAGATTGCAGGTAAAGAAGTTCCTATTAATTCACCTCAATTAACTAATTTTGGTAATGAGGAACATACATATCAGTTTTCTACTAGACCATTTCCCTTAAAAATATTACATATTGACTATGAGTTATCTTGATACATCTAAGTATGAAGTTTGTAGAATACTAGAAGATAATTATTTAACTATTCTTGATGAATTTAATAAATTTAATTTTGTTGATGAAGTAAATAATGATCATGATGAAAACTCTCAATTTTGGACAAAAGGGCATGAGGGATCGTTAAAGATGTTGAAGAAAGATACACCTGCAACTAAATATATTGAAAATTTGGAGGAAGTAAAGGATTCGTTGGATGATAAAGATTTTGGTATATACAAGAAGTCTCATAGTTGGTATGGGATGTATATGAATAAGAATAGTATATGGGAATCTGTCTTATTAGCCACTAAAATATTTTATCCCAAATATGCTTCATTTCATAAAAGAAATGAGGAAGAGATTAAGACTAGTTTAAAACCAACACCAATATGTACTAAATTCTTTAATAAAACTATTGAATTTTTAGAAGATCGTTCTGAAGTTATATCAGTTCAGATTGCTAAGTTACCTGCTGGTCGTTCTTTACCATTACATAGAGGAGATAGAAAGATTAGAAGAATTCATTTAGGATTAGATGTTCCTGAAGGTGATATTAAATTTTGTGTTAAAGGTGAAGAAAGGAAGTGGGAAAACGGTAAATGTTTAGGTTTTAATGATTTCTTTGAGCATACCGCATGGAATAATACAGATAAAGATCGTATTAATTTAATATTGGATATAAAAAGATGAATAATTCTAAAGCTATCTTTGCTAGAGAAAGTGTAAATAAATTCTATGATGATACTTCACCTGAAGTATGGAAGAAAGTCATAGGTGAAGACCTTCATTATCATGTAGGTTGGGGTGAAGGGGATATATTATATAATTCTGTTGAGTATCTGTATCAATTTATTGATAAGAACTCAAAGATATTAGATTGTGGATGTGGTTGGGGTGGGCCTGCAAAAGCATTATTACAAGATTTAAATTGTGATATAACGGGAGTGACTGTATCTAAGGTTCAGTATGATTACATTCAAAAGAATGTACCTATTGATGTTATACAGGATGACTTACATAATTATCATCCAACTGATACTTTTGATATATGTTTATTCATAGAATCATTTTGTCATCTATCAAATCCAGGTAAAGTATTATATAATATATCTGATTGTTCTAATAAGATTATACTACGAGAATATCATTTGAAAAATGTTGGATATCCTCATAAAAAATATTCTGATGCTTGGATGATGAATATGTATAGAAAAGAAGAGTTAATATCTATTTTTGAACAGTTTGATTTTAAATTAACTTTTGAAGAAGAACACTATGATTATGCTCTTAAACCCACATTAGATTATTGGTTGGGTAATTTGAGTAAACTATCTAAAGAGGAGAAGACACCCCATATTCGTACATTAGAGATTAGTGCGAAATATCTTAAAAAGAATTTAACCCATGTTCTAAATGATATAGGACTCAGTACATTTATTTTCGAAAAGTGTTAAAATTATCTGATAACAAACAAAAAGTTCTTAATGAAATAGAAGGTGGAAGATTTAATCTAAATCTATCCGATCATATTTTGTATCTTGAATCATTTATTGATAAGAAATATTGTTCAAGCATAATGGAATCCTTAGACAGTTTGGAGAAAGATAAGTCTTCTCCTTATACTGATGGACTTGTAAATGATTATGCTGATACTTATTTTGATCCAGACATTCCTCATATAAAAGATGTTCAAGACAGAATATTTGTAGATGGATTAAAGGAGTATTCTAGTAAAGTTAGAGCCTTTAATTGGTCATATTATAATACTAAGTCTTTTCATTGTTCTGAGATGATTCTGAGGAGATATAATGAACACTCAGGATTTGAGTATCATCATGATGATATTATTGGTGAAATCTTTCCACATTGGTTTCTAAGAAGACAGAATATATTAACGTGTAATTTTTATTTTAGTGATGCAAAGGATTATGATGGTGGAGATTTAGTTTTTACATGTACAGATAAATCATATCATCCTTCAATGGGTGATATTATTATATTTCCTTCTAATTGGATGTTCTATCATCAAGTTAATGAGATTACAAGGGGTAAAAGATATGCTGGTACAATGTGGTTATATTATGGATCAGGGAAAAGGATGCCTAATGCAAAGTCAAAGGATTGGTGATGATTAGATATGAAATGGCTGAGAGGGAGATTACTAAGGGAGATCATCTCTCTCATCATTTTTGTGTGGATACTTTTGGAAATAATTTTGATGTAGATACATCTCATTATATAATTGACCAAGAGTTATCAAAAATAGATATAGATTTATTGGACTATGAACGGGCTATAACCGTAGAATCAAAAGGTAATTTTCTTCATGTTTCTTGCTTAAGAAAAAGTATTGATGAGTACATGAGAGAAAGTGTACGAGATTATTTTAATATAAATGTTGATTTTCCTGTGATATACTTTACAAGAAAAATACCATTTACTTTTGGTTTTAAGTGTGGTTTTTATCTTAATACCTATAAGAAGTTTAACTCAGTTTATTTTAAGAAGACTCTCTCCACTATAAAGTTACTTAAGGGATTATATTATGATATTATATTGGCAGGTGATTTTACTGGTGATGGTAGATTTATTGATGAGTCTATTAATATAGAAGTAATGCCAGTTCAATCAAAGGAAACTTATTTTAAGATACGAGATATATTATTGGATAATTTTGAGATAGATAATTTTAATTTTTCTGATAGATTATTTGATAGTTATTCACTAGATAAGTTTCATTTTCATTTTAAGATAAAATATAGTGGGAATGATACAATAGTGAAGTTTTATCATACACTACCACATAATCCATATATTCATTACTATGATAAGTAATAAAGATTTAATAGATTTATATAACTGGGCTAAAGACAAAGAGTTTCCAGTGAAGAAAGCTCCAACCACTAAGGGATATTCTAATAAGGATATTTACATTTGTGGTCTAAAATTTGTGCGTAAAAATGTAAATATTCGTAGAAACTTAATGACTCAAAGAATTATTGATATTATGGAAGATGATGATATTTTGTATGTTTCTTATACTATATTTGATGCAGGAACTATATTAAAACCACATTTAGATCCTAATGTTTATAGTGATATGTACAAAAGAATACAAATACCTTTGAGTATTCCTGATAGTGAGAAATGTTATATGACTTGGATGCGTGGTAAAAAAATATATTGGGAACAGGGAAAATATCAATGTCATCCTGTTATGGATGTAGTTCATCAAGGACACAATCTTTCCGATAAACCTATGACATTTCTTTTTCTTGATGTTAAACTTGATACTGAAGTAGAATTATGAAACAAACTTTAGTTTTATCTCCTGGTTTACCAAGATCAGGCACTACCTCTTTATGGAAGTTGTTAGGTCTACAAGGATTTAAAGAACCTCATTACTTATCAGTATTAGCTAATGAAACTGATTACCCTTCATTTTATCCAGAGTCAATGAGTGAAAGATTTTGTAATTATATGATTGAGATGAATGAAAGAAGATTAGGGTTACATTCACCATATTCATTAGATACTTATTCAGAGTATATTGCCCAACAACGATTTGATTTTAGTCAATCTTACTGGTGGATTTCTGAAAGGTTTTTAGAAAAGATAAAAAAATCATTAGATTGTAATATAAAGATCATTTTATTATTTCGGGAACCAGTTGCCAGATTATATTCTTATTCGCAGTTAATGGCTCAGGAATGGAGTAAAAGTTCTCCCCTAGAAATATTTTATTATTATATTAATAATAAAGAGTGCCAAACTCTTTACTCAGATGTTAATGATAAGTTTAGGAGAGTATTTGATGAAGTGATTTGTTTATCTACAGAGAAGTTCTTTGGTAATCAACAAGAATGTAATAGACTTACAGATTTCATAGAAATGAAAAATATAAAGATGGTTAATATACATGAAAATAGCATAGACTATAATCCGTTAAGCAGTGAGGATATAAAAAGAGCTCAAGAACTATTAAGACCATCATGTGATTTTTATGCTACAATATGAAAACTATACATACATTAATATTACAGAATTATTATGGCAACTGAATATGATTTAATAACACGTTATGATGGTGTTTTTACTAAAGAAGAACTAGAAAGAATAATTAAAGGTATTAATAACTTAGAGGAAGGAGGACATTTATATGATAAGAAAGATAATAAGCATTTTGAAGATAATAAGACTATATGCTTAACGGCTGGTAGTGACTATGCTTTAGATTTACCAAGTGCCGGCCCACTTGCACAAAGACTTTTACCCAAAATAGAACCTTGTGTTTTTCATTATCTTCAAAGATTTAGTGTTCTTGCGGGATGTAAATATCTCTTATATGATTGCAAATTAAAAAAAATTCCTCAAGGTGGAGGGTTTCATAAGTGGCACTTTGAGAATCGTTCAGTAGAAACCTCTCGAAGACATTTTGTTGTTCAGGTATATCTAAATGATGATTTTGAAGGTGGAGAGACTGAATTTTTATATCAAAATAGAAGAGAAAATGCAGTAGCTGGAGATGTATTAATATTTCCTTGTAGTTATACACATACTCACAGGGGTAATCCACCTATAGGAGGAACAAAATATCTTGCAACTACATGGGGATGGATTCAGGCTTGAAATATTATACATACCTTTGTATGGTTTGTACGAGGAGCTCTATAATTTATTAAAGGGACAGTTGAGGAACTGGTTCACCCACCTTGCATTTGCCTGTAGGGTGGGTTATAATATGGTCATCAACAATTTTCATCATGCTTTCAAGAGAAGATCAACAGTATATTCTTTCTCTTACTGAGGAGTTTCTCCCATCTGTTTTAGAAGAGATTAACTTCGACCCTCATGATGGTAAGAAAGAGAAAGGTCATAGAAGTGGTGAAGATTTGGAAACCACTTTGGTACAGAAATTTAGGAAGAGGGACAAGATAAGATTTACTGAACCAACTGCTGATAGAGCAATGGCAGATTTCTTATTTAATCGTAGTAATAAGGTTAATATTAAGTTTAGTTGTGTTAAAGGTGGACAACCAAACATGTGTGCTTGGGATAGATTATATAAGAAATTTTATGATGGAGAAATAGATTCATACTGGATATTGATGATTAATGGTCTAACACAAGAGGTATGTCTTTTTAATCTATATGAACATCTTGACTATACTAATACTGATTTGGGAACAGGACAGACGATGTTGACAAAAGCAAGATTTGTGAAATATTTTAATCAAGATAAAGACTATACAATTCAGAATAAAGATGATATACTGGATAAGTTAGATTGGATTGATGAAGATGCTTTAGAAAGAATGGAAAGAGCAAAAAGAAAGAAATTCAACCAAAGAAAGGAATTGCGTAATGATCGTAACAAAGTATCACAATGATGATTGTGTAAAGTTTTCAGATTCGTATGAAGGTCAGTTTGACTCCGTAGTTACTGATCCACCATACGGAATTGAATACCTTGGCAATGATTGGGATTCATATCAGAATTGTATTGCCTTTCAGAAATCTACATGGGAATCTATATCTAAACCATTAAAACCTGGTGGATATTTGTTAATCTTTGGTGCATCAAAGACATTTCATAGACTGACATGTGCAGTTGAAGATTCTGGTCTTAAGATTAGAGATGTATTGATGTGGTTATATGGTCAAGGGATGCCCAAGAGTCAGAATATAGGTAAGAAAGATCCTAATTGGGAAGGATGGGGAACAGGCCTTAAACCTTGTTATGAACCTATACTATTGGCACAGAAACCTATATCAGAGAAGACAATAGTTAAGAACTTTCAGAAGCATGGTGTGGGTGGAATTAATATAGAAGAGAGTAGGTTAGAGTCTGGAAGATGGGCAGGTAATGTACTACATGATGGTAGTGATGAGGTAGAAGAACAGTTTGCTAAGTATGGTGAGAGAGGTAATGGTTGGAATAGAAACTATGGTGTAGAGGATTATCAGGGCAGACAGTATGGTGGTGGAGTATTTGGTGGAGGTGGATACATAGGAGATACCACATACTGTGATGAAGGAACGGCAAGTCGATTCTTCTATTCGACCAAGAGTTCAGTAAAAGAGAGAACACATAATCGCACGATTGAAAATGACCACCCGACTGTCAAGAATATGGAACTGATGAAATATCTTATTAAGTTAGTGACACCTAAAGGGGGAACAGTTTATGATCCTTTTGCTGGTTCAGGAACCACACTCATTGCAGCTAAAGACTTAGAGGTTAATTCAGTTGGGGTTGAACTATCAGAAGAGTATTGTAAGATCATACAGGACAGAATAGCAGCTGTCACATCACCTCTTGAACAAATCCTATAAAGCAAGTATAATACATTCAGTTACAAAACATTAATGCCATTACGTCCACACCAAGTTGATGCTGTTACTGCGATGTGGAATAATGTCAAGGGGCAGGTTATCGTTCCTACAGGTGGTGGTAAGACCATGTGTATGATTGAGGATGCCCAGAAAAGATTCCACACCACAGAGATGGCAACCATTGTCGTGGTTGCTCCACGTATCCTATTAGCAGAGCAACTATGTTCTGAGTTCTTGGAAACAGGAGAGTTTAACGATGTAAGAGTCATGCACGTTCATAGTGGTGAGACTGAGCATTTCTCTTCAACCAAAGTATCTGACATTAGATACCATAACTTCTTATGTTTTGAGTCTAATGCACATCAGTTAATCTTTACAACATACCATTCATTACACAGAATACAAGAGAGTGGTATTGTAGTTGATGTAGTTTATTTTGATGAGGCCCATAATAGTGTCCAAAGAAATTTTTATCCTTCTGTTGAATTTTTTGCAACTACAAATAGCCGTCGGTGCTTTTTCTTTACTGCTACTCCTAAGCATAGCCTTACTCCTTTCAAGGCAGGAATGAATAATAGTAAGGTATATGGTCAGGTTATATGTCAAGTACCAGCACCACACTTAGTAGATCAAGGTTACATTCTACCACCAAAGGTAGAAGTATATGAGTCACGTTTACTTAATAAGCATGAGTTGGTTGCTGATAAGGATTGTGAGCAGATGATAAACTCTATTGATAATTTACAGAAAGATAAGGTATTGATATGTGCCAAGTCAACTAAACAGATCACCAACCTAGTATCACAGACTGACTTTTGTTGTCAGTTAAGAGAACGTGGTTATAATTGGATGTATATTACTGCAAAGACTGGTGCATTTATTAATGGTAAGAAAGTTAAGAGAGACAAGTTCTTTGAGGTATTGAATCAGTGGGGTAAGGATGATTATACTAAGTTTGTAGTTCTACATCATAGTATATTATCTGAAGGTATCAATGTAAATGGTCTTGAGGCCGTCTTGTTCTTAAGATCTATGGATTATATCGGTATCAGTCAAACAATCGGTAGAGTGATCCGCAAGGGGGCAACTGATAAGGCATACGGTTTAGTATGTGTTCCAGTTTACTCTAAGGTTGGTGTCTCTACTGCACGTAAAGTAGAGGCCGTTGTTGATACTATTTTCAACAAGGGTGAAGCAGCAACATCGGTGGTAACAAAATGAAAAAAGAAATCCCTACAACAGAATACATGGTAGATGGATGGGATAGAGGCCCTAGTGGTTGCCATCCATACAAGAGAGGTTCCCGACATAATAAGATTGGGATGTGGATAATGTGGATATTCTATGGTATCATTCTTATACAGGTGATACATGCTATGTTAGTATTACCATTCTTTCCTATTCCTTTTGCAATACTATTAGGATTAGGTTTCATATGCTATGTGGCATGGAGGGCAACATGACTGAGTGGGTAAAAGGATATGAGGATAAGCACTCAAATCCTGTATATAAACATGCCAAGAATCCCGACCAATGGGATATAAGTGCTGATAGATTTCATATCACATATTATGGTGAAGGTGGTGCAATAGATATTAAGGTCTTAGATTCTAAGGCTGATTTTGCACATCACATCAATATTACTGTAGAGGATGGTAGGTTAAAGGCAATCGTATCGGAGCAAACTAAATGAAAGATACCATACTCTATGGTGACTGTAGAGAGACTCTATGTGCATTTCTACCACAGAGTGCTAGGGTATGTGTTACATCTCCACCATACTACGGTCTAAGAAACTATGGTGGAGAAGATTCACAGATAGGACAGGAACAAACACCAGAAGAGTTTATTGAACAGTTAGTCAAAGTATTCAGAGAGGTGAAAAATGTGCTCACAGATGATGGAACTTGTTGGGTTAATCTTGGGGATAGTTACTATAATTACAGGCCAGGTAGAGGACAAGGA
>JGI25128J35275_1000349_pt1 | contig 14280 bp, 10 predicted proteins | sample ETNvirenome_2_60_FD_35275 | JGI IMG/M metagenome (IMG submission 35275)
TTTTGTCCAAAATTGGCTTGAACTACCATCTGCTGTTTACTCAAGAATGGTTGGTATTGGTTACTTATAAGTAACCGCCTCGCGCGAAATAAATTTACGCCTACGCTGAGCTATTTTTGACTTGGCGCTTAAAACTTACGGCTTACAGCGAGGCTTACTTTGCTGGGTTTCGCTCCGCTCTTATCTTCACACAAAATCAACTGAGAGNGGGTGGCTTAAGCTCAACATCAAAAAAGCGCAATCAGTCAAACTGGTTGCGCTTTTTGCTTATTCGCTGTGTGAGCGATTAGTGTAAGATACGNGCTCTGATTGTACCTTCAACTGCACTTAGTTCTTTAAGTGCGACTTCTGAATGGTCTGTGTCTACATCAATTACTACGTAACCAATCGCTTCGTCAGTTTGTAAGTACTGTGCTGCGATATTGATACCGTGCTGTGCAAACGCTTGGTTAATTTGCGTTAACACGCCGGGTCTATTTTGGTGTACGTGCAATAAGCGACTGCGGTTAGCGAGTTCAGGCAGTGATACTTCAGGGAAGTTCACGGCTGTAATTGTTGACCCATTATCTGAATACTTAGCAAGTTTACCCGCAACTTCAATACCAATGTTCTCTTGTGCTTCTTGCGTTGAGCCACCAATGTGTGGGGTCAAAATAACGTTATCAAAACCACGCAGAGGTGAAACAAATTCTTCGTCATTCGATTTTGGTTCAACAGGGAATACGTCGATGGCAGCACCGCTTAGCTTTTTCTCGCNCAGTGCTTCTGCAAGCGCATCAATATCAACCACTGTACCGCGTGANGCATTGATTAAAATCGCGCCTTGCTTCATGACTTCAAGCTCAGCCATGCCAATTAGNTTTTTAGTTTGCGGCGTTTCTGGTACGTGTAAGCTAATTACATCGGCACGTTGCAATAACTGGGTAAGGTTATGTACTTGTGTCGCATTACCAAGCGATAGTTTGTCTTCGATATCAAAGAACTCTACGTTCATACCGATGTTTTCAGCCATGATACCGAGTTGTGTACCAATGTGGCCGTAACCAACAATACCTAACGTTTTACCACGGGCTTCAAATGAACCGTTGGCTGATTTTAACCAACCACCGCGATGAGCGAGGGCGTTACGCTGTGGAATACCACGAAGNAGTAATAAGATTTCACCAAGCACTAACTCTGCAACAGAGCGCGTGTTTGAGAATGGTGCGTTGAATACNGCAATACCACGCTCACGTGCAGCTTGCAGATCAACTTGGTTTGTACCGATACAGAAGCAGCCTACTGCAACAAGCTTTTCAGCTGCTTCTAATACCGCTTGATTAATATGAGTACGAGAACGAAGGCCAACAAAGTGCACATCTTTAATGCGCTCAATGAGCTCGTCTTCAGGTAAGGACGTTTTCACGTAGTCAATGTTACTGTAACCATTACGCTTTAGCGTTTCTACAGCACTTTGGTGCACGCCTTCCAGCAAGAGAATTTTAATTTTGTCTTTTGCTAACGATACCTTACTCATATCCTCATTCCTATTTACTTGATTTGCGGCCCATTTTTGGTGCCGATAATAACTTTGTCTGCACCGCGATGGGCAAACAAGCCGTTTGTAACTACCCCAACAATCTGATTGATTGTTAGCTCTAATTCTTTGGCATTGCTGATATCAAGGTTATGCACATCTAAAATGATGTTGCCGTTGTCTGTCACTACACCTTGGCGGTACACTGGATCACCCCCAAGTTTTACGAGTTCACGAGCAACGTAGCTGCGAGCCATTGGGATTACTTCAACTGGCAGTGGGAATGCCCCTAATGTCTCAACTTCTTTTGATTCATCAACAATACATACAAATTGTTTTGCTACCGCAGAGACTATTTTCTCGCGTGTTAGCGCTGCGCCACCGCCTTTAATCATTTCGTTGTGTGGGTTGATTTCATCAGCGCCATCAACATAAACATCAAGGCTTTGCACATCATTAAGCTCAAATACTTCAATACCAAGTGCTTTTAACTTTTCAGTTGAAGCTTCTGAACTTGAAACAGCACCCACAAGGGTGTCTTTTACCGTGTCTAGTGCATCAATAAAATGATTTACTGTTGAACCTGTGCCAACACCAACAATGGTGTTTTCTTTTACAAATTCGAGTGCTGCCCAGGCAGCGGCTTTTTTTAATTCATCTTGCGTCATAATTATGTGCTCAGTTGGCTGTCAGAGAGATACTTATTCAAGTGTTCATAGTATACAGAGAGAAGTGCTACCATTGGTAGATTTTCTCTGGGGTGATGATGTGTTTTAGCGGAACATCCCAAGATTCTATTGGTAAAGAAGGCACATGCTGACATTGATGCGCCAGACCGATTAATATCGGCTTTTGCCAGTTCTCTTGGTAGTATCGTGCTAATGTTTTGTCATAAAACCCACCGCCCATACCTAAACGGTTACCTTGATCATCAAATGCCACGAGTGGCATTAATAAAATATCAAGCTTGTCTAAAGGACATATTTGACTGCAATTCAACTTGGGCTCCAAGATACCATAGCGATTTGCAGTCATGGGTGAATTTTCTTCATACCTTTGAAAGTACAAAGTAGTGCCATTAAACGGGTGGATTATAGGCAAGTNAAGGGGCGCTTTTTTGTGCCATAATTCTTTAATTAACAATGAGGTATCTAGTTCTCCATCATTGCTAAAATAAATGCCTATACGGGGATTTTGGGATGTATTTAATGATTTTAGGTGTTGAGTAAAATTCATTTTCAGCGCAATTGCTGCATTTTTTTGTTGCTCTTTGCTAAGAGAATTACGCTTTTTGCGAATAGATTGTCTTATTTCTGCTCGTATGTTGCTCATGTCAATATGTATATTAACTTTCTAAAAATGAGAATAGGTCAGGAAACAGTTCCACAATACCCAGCGCAATTAACAACACAACCACCATGGCAATCAATGAATAGAGCAGGGTGTTTGAACGCTTTTTAACAGGTTCGCAATATGCTTCTTCATCAAGCAAATCTTCTTCTTGCCANTTATCGGTGCTGCTTAGTTCACTGCTGTTTTCAAGTTCAGGGAGCCGTTGNTCAAGGTCGTCTAGCTTTTCTTCTAAGCGAATAAGACTACTGGTTATGTAGTCAAGCGCATCAAAAATACGCTCATCACGTTGCTTTGCGTCAAGGCCAATACTCGCAGGCTGCTGACTAACTGGTTGTAATTTAGCTTTTATGCCAACACTGGCCAGTAGTTTAGCTTGCTTAAGTGCTTTTTCTTGATCGCTCGGAGCAAACAAAGGTTTGTGCTCAAAAAGCCCTGCAACTTTGTCTGTGCTGGTTTTTAATTTTGCGGCAAGTTGCTCAGTCGCTTGTGTTTGATCTATGCCTGATTCAAGCCCGGCAAACATCACACGAAATTTTTCTGCCATGCTGTGATTTCCAAATCTCTAGAGTGTATGGCTGAAAGTATAAACCTAAATAGATCAATGGATAAACAAAAGCCCGTAAAAACGGGCTTTTTTCTTTTTGGAATTTACTTTGCGTGATTAGTATTTGGCGGCTTTGCCTTCTGCNGGCAGCGATTTCAAAATAAATTCACGTAAGTCATTGTTTGATGATTCAAGGTCGGCATGACGTAAATACATCATGTGACCACTGCGGTAGCCTTTAAAGCTTAAGCGATCTTTCATTTTGCCACTTGGATCTAACTGCCACATTGTGTATTTAGCGTCAAAGTAGTTTGTTGCACCATCATAGTAACCAGATTGGATCATGACATTCAGGTACGGGTTTTGTGCCATTGCTAAACGCAGGTTTTCGCCAGTGTTATTACCTGAGCGGTCCCAAGGGTGAACATTACCAAATAAGTTGTATTTGATATCAGTTTTGTAATTTAACTCTTCACGTAGGTAGTAGTTAATTGCGGGTGTGAATGAGTGTAACCATGACGTGAGCTCTGCCCAGTAGTCTGGTGATTCACCCGCATCGCGTTTATCGATACCTAAGTAGCGTGAATCTAAACGACCCACCGTTTGACCGCGGTCACGTAGCAGCTCTTTCCAGAAAAAATCAGTTGGAATATCAAGGTTGTTTTGCTCAACAAATTTCTCTGATAAGCCAGCNTATTTAGCTGCTTGCTTGATAATAGCGCGTTTTTCATCAGCCGCTAAAAAGCCCCCTTTAGCAATCGCTGGAAGGAACTTATTTACCGTGAAGTCTTCAACTTCTGGTAGTAGCTCATCTAAGTCTTTAGCTTGTAAATCAGCACTTAAAGCTTTGTGATACCACGCGGTTGCTGCAAAGTAAGGTAAGCGNTTAGCNGCTTCTACAGGGCCTTCGCGCTTAATGCCAATTTCAGTTGGTGAGACTAAAATAACGCCGTTGATATACATCCATTGACGGTTTTGTANTTCGTGAGCTAGGCCTGAAACACGGGTTGTACCATAGCTTTCACCAATTAAGAATTTGGGTGAGCGCCAGCGTTCATTGCGCGATACAAAGGTGTTTAACCANTCCGCTAAGTATTTTATGTCGGCATTAACACCAAAGAACATTTTTTGTTGATCAGATTTACTTGGNAGTTCGCCTTTTTCGTTCTCTAATACGCGAGAGTACCCTGTATTCACGGGATTGATGTAAACAATATCTGCAACATCTAAAATTGAATATGGGTTATCTTTAACGCCATAAGGTTGCACAGGGTAACCTTCGTCATCAATTTTTAATACGCGTGGTCCAGTATAAGCAAGGTGCATCCACACTGACGCAGAGCCCGGTCCACCATTAAACGAAAACACCAGCGGGCGCTTTGTACGATCGTCTACTTTATCGCGCTGATAATAGGTGTATTGTAACGTGGCGACGGCATTTCCTTGTTCATCCCAAACAGGCTGGGTCCCAGTGGTTGCAGTGTAAGAGAAGCGCTCACCGTTTATACGTGCTTTGTGTTCAGTCACGACATTGCTGTCTACGTCGATACGACGTTCGTTCTCAGCAAAACTAGGCGTACTAAAGGTCAATGTTAGGGCGGTNACAGACAAACCAATAAAACTAACGAGTTTCATGTTGATTCCTTATTATTCGAATTGCAGTCATTANAAAGAAAAGCGCGCGCGATGACAAACTATTGAGACTAGTCACCAATATTAGTCGTTAAACAGAGAAATAATGAGAATGGCTGAGAAAATACCAAAAAGCGCGTTTTTTTATTAAAGATAGTTTGGTTAAATATTTAGCTAAATTGAAAAATAACGTATATTTAGCAAGTTTTATGATTTGTAATACATGCTTATAAAAGAGAAGTTGCGATGCAAAGAGTGTTAGTGGTTGAAGACAGTAAAGTAGTACAGCAGGTGTTACGTCACTTGGCTGCCCACTATTTAGATGTGGATGTCGACTTTGCGTGGTCTCTAAAAGAAGGCATTTCCTTAATTGCTAAGCATGAATATACCTTGGCGCTGGTCGATTTAACCTTGCCCGACGCGATGAATGGTGAGGTGGCTAAATACACACTATCAAAAAATATCCCAACAGTGGTTTTAACCTCAAAGATTGACGAATACATTCGCCAACAAATGTTAGAGNTGGGTGTGGTTGATTANGTTGTGAAAGATAATAGAGACTCTTATCACTACGCTATTAAACTCGTTGCGCAGTTACTGCGTAATCATGGTTGTAAGGCGTTGGTTGCTGATGACTCTGTACTTAGCCGCACGTTAATGAAACAAATGCTCGAAAAACAGTTGTTTGAAGTNAGTGATGCCCACGACGGTGAACAAGCATTGCAAATGCTCAAAGACGATCCTGAAATTAAATTGTTGCTCACAGATTATGCCATGCCAACAATGGACGGTTTTGAACTTGTTAAAGCGGTACGTAATTTTAGAGGCCGTGATGATTTAGCCATTATTGGGTTATCGGGGGCGGGCAAACACGGCTTATCTGCACGCTTTATCAAATATGGTGCAAATGACTTCTTAACAAAACCTTTTATGAACGAAGAGTTCCATTGCCGTGTTATGCAAACNATGGAGCANCTCGCTTTAATTGCCGACATAAAAGAAAGCGCATACCGAGATCACTTAACGGGTTTGTATAATCGTCGTTATTTTTATCAATATGCAGAAAAAGTACTGAAACATGTTGAGCAAGACAATGTGCTTGCCTTATTAGACATCGACTTTTTCAAAAATATTAATGATCAGTTTGGTCATGAGGCGGGCGANCAAGCATTAAAACAGGTCACTTCATTCTTAAAAACAAAATTTGATGACTTTACGATTGCACGTATTGGCGGCGAAGAATTTGCGGTTGTGCTGGACAATATGGGGCTTGAAAAAGCAGAGCTGAGGTTGAATACCTTTAGAGAGCAACTGGCCGAGCACGCGTTTTCTATCAATGGCGAGCCTTATTCATTAACCATGAGTATAGGGATTACGCCATTTTCTAAAGTATCACTGACTGGTGCTATGCGCTTAGCAGATAAAGCGTTATATCAGGCAAAACAGCAACGACGTAATTGTGTGGTTAGCTTACAGTCCAATTAAGTGCACCAGTGCTGGTAAATTGTTAAAAAAATGCACCATGAGGGTGCATTTTTTTTGTTTGAACGTCGTGGNTNTCTCTTAACTTATTGAAATTANTTAATAAAAAATAGTGGCACAAAGGTTGGATTACATAAACCAACAGGATAACAATAAGCGTCCGAAGGGGGCCACTATGAAAATGATTAGTGCAATAATAAAGCCATTCAAACTTGATGATGTACGTGAAGCGTTGGCTGATTTAGGCATTGAGGGGATGACAGTTGTCGACGTTAAAGGCTTTGGCCGTCAACGTGGTCATACTGAACTATATCGTGGAGCTGAATACCAAGTCGATTTTATTCCAAAGATCAAACTTGAAATTGCAACGCGTAGCGAAAATTGTCAACGCGTCGTTGATACCATCACAAAAATTGCTTCAACAGGCAAAATCGGTGACGGCAAAATTTTCGTTTACGACCTAGACCAAATTGTTCGTATCCGAACGGGCGAACTAGACGAAGAAGCAATTTAAGGGGGATTTATGGAAAACACGATAGTAGAGTTGAAGTTCTCGCTCGACACATTTTACTTTTTAATGTCGGGTGTATTAGTCATGTGGATGGCAGCTGGTTTTGCCATGTTAGAAGCAGGTTTAGTTCGTGCAAAAAATACAACAGAAATACTAACTAAAAACGTTGCACTGTTCTCTATTGCTTGCACTATGTTCTTACTGGTGGGTTACAACATTATGTATGTTGATAACGCAGAAGGAGGGTTTGTTCCTTCGTTTGGTGCTTTAATTGGCACGCAAGCGTCAGATGCTAATCACTCTTTAGAGTCTGATTTTTTCTTTCAAGTGGTATTTGTTGCAACGGCGATGTCTATTGTATCGGGTGCCGTAGCTGAGCGTATGAAGCTATGGGCATTCTTAATCTTCGCGGTTATTTTAACTGGTTTTATCTACCCAATTGAAGGTTATTGGACATGGGGTGCCGGGTTCTTATCAGAAATGGGCTTTGTTGATTTCGCAGGTTCGGCCATTGTACATGGTGCAGGCGCTGCAGCAGCATTAGCAGGGGTTCTTTTCTTAGGCGCTCGTAAAGGTAAATACGGTAAAAACGGTGAAATTTACCCAATTCCAGGTTCAAACCTACCACTGGCAACACTGGGTACATTAATTCTGTGGATGGGGTGGTTTGGTTTTAACGGTGGTTCACAACTGCTGATCTCTGATGCTGAAAACGCCACCGCTGTAGGTAAAATTTTCCTTAATACAAATGCTGCCGCTGCCTGTGGTGCAATTGCCGCATTGGTTGTCTGTAAAGTGTTATGGGGTAAAGCCGATTTAACAATGGTGCTAAATGGTGCATTAGCAGGTCTTGTAACGATTACAGCTGAGCCAGCGTCACCTTCTCCATTGCTAGCATGTTTACTTGGTTTATTAGGTGGCTCACTTGTGGTGTTTAGCATTGTTGCACTTGATAAAGCGAAAATTGATGACCCAGTTGGCGCTATCTCGGTTCATGGTGTGTGTGGTGCATTAGGTATCATGTTAGTGCCTTTATCAAACTCAGATGCAACCTTTGTTAATCAGTTAATTGGTTTAGTGTGTATCTTAGGTTTTGTGTTCATACGTCATCAATCGTATGGGCAATTCTGAAAAATACCATGGGTATCCGTGTTACCGAAGAAGAAGAATTAAGCGGTATGGATCAACATGACTGTGGTATTGATGCTTACCCTGAGTTTGTATCAGTTCGCAGTAACTAATTTTAATGCGTGTGCCCAGCGCACACGCTAAATAATATCATTGTGTGTTCAAATCAAAGCTCTACTATTGGTAGAGCTTTTTTGCGTTAAAAATAAGTGTTTTCTTATAGGCGAGAGGTGGTTTTATTGACTATGCTGATAACACTTAACTAAAAAGGGAAAAACATGGATAACAAACTGTTACTAATCATTTTATCGTTATTTTTACCGCCTGTTGCGGTATTTCTGAAAGCGGGCGTAGGTAAAGATTTAATCATCAATATTATTTTGTGTTTTATCTTTTTCATCCCCGCTGTCATTCACTCACTTTGGTTGTGTACACGCTAACCGAGTTTAAGTGACTGTTAATTTTGCAGGTGTTAGTATTGCGCTGTTATGCAAAATATAACCCTGTAAAATTAACTGACCAATAGCGAACTCAATGGCTGATAAAAAAACTCCTGCAAAAAAGTCGTCAGGTAAAAAAACGACGGCAACGAAACGTTCAACTGCAAAGCGTTCAAACGCATCTCAACCGACAACTAAAGTACGCGTGCTTCGAAAAATGTGGTCAATTTTTTGGAAGCTTTCGTTGGCTGTGGTCATTACCATGGTGCTTTATCTTATTTATTTAGATGCCAAAATTACCCGTCAGTTTGAAGGCAACAAATGGCAACTTCCCGCCCAAGTCTATGCGCGCGCAATGAGCTTTTACCCAGGACAGTTCTTGTCTCAACAAGAGGTTGTTTGGGAGTTAAATCGTTTAAATTATTCGTCAGTAAATAAACTAAGTCGTACAGGTCAGTATGTAAAATCTGCTAACACCATTAAAGTATATCGCCGTGAATTTGAGTTTTACGATGGCCTTGAAGAGGCTCATGTTATTGAGCTGCGTTTTTCTGGGCAAAAGTTAGCAACCATTAAAGATAAATTCGGTCGTCGTTTAAACACCGCGCGCCTAGAGCCGGTGCAAATTGCGCGCATTGGTAACGACTCAAAACAAGACCGTGAATTTGTCCCGCTAGATAAGTTTCCAGCGATGTTAAAAGACACGCTGCTGGTGGTCGAAGATCGTAATTTTTATCAACATCACGGTGTGTCTGTTTGGTCAATAATGCGCGCTTTATACAGTAATATTAAAGCGGGTAGAACCGTGCAGGGTGGCAGTACGCTGACTCAGCAATTAGCAAAAAATATATATTTAACGCGTGAGCGTTCATTAGTGCGTAAATTTAATGAAGCATTAATAGCACTGATTTTAGATTACCGTTACAGCAAAGATGAAATTCTCGAAGCGTATTTAAACGAAGTGTACTTAGGTCAGTCTTATAACCAAGGTGTACACGGTATGGGGCTTGCCGCTGATTTTTATTTTTCAAAGCCTGTCGATGAACTTGAGTACGACCAAATAGCGCTACTTGTTGCCATGGTAAAAGGCCCATCGTATTACAACCCTCGTCGTTACAGTGAACGCGCCATGGAAAGACGAGATTTAGTATTGCGCTTAATGGTGGAGAACAAACTCATTGATACGCGTGAATATCGCGCCGCTTTAAAGCGTCCAATCGACATTGCACCTATGAAAGACAGCCTGCAAAAGTCGTATCCAGGTTATTTAGAACTGGTTAATCGTGAACTAAAACGATTACTGCCCGATCAACAGGTATTAGATGCGGGTGTGCGAGTTTTTACCTATTTTGACCTTCAAAAACAAACGGCGATGGAAGAGTCGATAGAAGCAAGTCTGCCTTACTTAGAAAAACGCCCTAAAACAGAAGAACTTGAAGCTGCCATGATCTCTGTAAATGTTGAGAAGGGGGGAGTATCGGCACTCGTAGCAGGCCGAGATGTGCGTTACTTTGGCTTTAACCGTGTACTTGATACAAAACGTAATATTGGCTCGTTAGTGAAACCCGCCGTTTATTTAACGGCCTTTGAAAGCGGAAAATTTAATGTAGCAACCTTAGTGGATGATTCACCACTACAAGTAACAAATGAACAAGGGAAAGTGTGGCAGCCTGAAAACTTCGATAAGCAATTCCGAGGCCCAATGCCACTCTATAAAGCGTTTAGTAACAGTGTAAATATCCCAGCGGTCAATACGGGGTTAGATGTAGGTGTTGATAAAGTGGCTGATACACTGAAGCGCTTAGGCGTTGATGAACGTATCGAACAATACCCGTCACTGTTATTAGGGGCGTTAGAGCTTTCAAGTTTTGAAGTGGCTCAGCTTTACACAACGCTTGCGGCAGATGGGCAATATCGTGAGCTTACGTCTATCTCAGCGTTAACAGACTCGGTTGGTAAAGTACTTTATAAACATGATGTTGAATCGCAGAAGCGTTTTGATGATGCCTCTGTATACATGACAAAATATGCCATGAAGCGGGTAACAAAAGATGGCACTGCTAAACGTTTGAATGCCCACTTTCCATCTATTCAACTGGCTGGTAAAACGGGTACAAGTAACGATTTACGTGATAGCTGGTTTGCAGGCTTCGATCAAAATACAGTGACGGTGGCATGGATTGGTCGCGATGATAACAAGAGCACGGGGTTAACGGGCAGTGTTGGCGCACTTGAAGCCTATATTCGTTATCTTAAACCGCTCAATCCTGAAGCGATAGCTGACACGCGTCCAGCATCAGTTCGCTGGGCATTCATTAATGAAGAAACCGGACTACAAGCACCGCCAGGCTGCGGCAAAGTAGTGCAGTTACCAATTCGCGCCAGTGANTTTGAACCACGGCCGAACTGCCAGCGTTAAAAGTTTTTCATTGGTGGCTAAATGGAGGCAGAGCAACTGCCAAGAGTAACTAATTACTGGAACTTGGCTTAAAATAGCTCTTTTAATTAAGCAAATTGGTATACAGCATTTTAAAGAGTACTTGCAGAGTTTTAAGAGTTTCGTATGAATGCTGTTTTACCTAAATTAGTTTTTAAAGACGAGTAATTTGAAGTAGAGAAAAGTTTAATAGAGTTAAATAGTTAAACTTAGATACGCTTATCACCAGCCTCTTTGTAAAAGTACTAGCTTAAAACTATATAGAGTAGTTAATTCATACTCATAATAGAGAGGGAAAATCATATTTTTATTGAATACAGAGTCACTTAAAACATTAAAAATGAAATAAAAGCCTCATTGAGAGGCTTTTAGGTTATCTACTTATCTTGTTCAATTAACTGAGGTTAAAAGTCGTAAGAAGCAGATATTTGGACTCGACGAGGAGATTGATAACTTTGCGGTAGACCGAATGTTGCACTGTCATCACCAGCCGCTATTTCAGCGACTTCGTCGTAACGAGTTGCTGTAGCTGCATCAAATACATTGAAAATATCTAATGCGAAGCGCACTTTTTGGTCATTGAAATGCAAGTTGTACGTAAAGTTAAGATCTAATCGAGCTGTCCAGGGAGTTGTTCCCATGCTGCCGCGAGGGTAGCGTTTATCACCTACATAATAGGTATCGCCATAATCATATAAGTCTGGGTTTGGTGTATAGCCCGCACCTAATGCTGTCCAAGGGCGACCAGAAGAAACATTTAAGTTTGCGCCTACTAAGAAGTCTTCAGTAACTGCGAATGCACCGTAAACTTTAATATTGTGACGACGGTCTGCAGGTAAGTTACCGTTAGCACCATCCATAAGGTAAGGGTAATCCCAATCTTGTGTTAAACCAGCATCATCTTGACCATTATCAGATTTAACAAAACCTTCAGTGTTACCGTAGTTATGTGACCAAGTGTATAGTGCTTTTAAAGACCAAACACTGTCCCAGCTTTTCTCAATAGATAGGTCAACGGCAGCGTATCGACGTTTAGCTTCAGGATAACCTAGCTCTTCGGCGGTGAAACTGTATTCTTCAGTTACTCCATCACCATCTAGGTCAAAGTTAAATGTTGCACCATTTCCTGGGTTAAATAAGAACCAATTTTCACCAAGTTTTTCACCATCTTCATCAGTGAAGATATATGAGCCATCATCAATTTGATTGCCAAGTGTGCGGTATGTCCCTTTGATGCTCCAAGACCAGTCATCATTTATAGCCGCTTGATAACCTACAATAATTTCATCATTGTACATTGGCTCAAGATCTTTATCTGCTAAGGTATTTGATGGTTTTGCAGTACCATCACCCCCGTTTGAAATCGCAGGTTCACCTAACTGGTTACTTAGACCAATTGGAGTACCGTCAGCATTTAAACCTTCATATTCATACCAAGTTTGAATATAGGTTTCTGCGCCAGCTAAACGAATGTTCGTGTTTGCTGCAACAGGTAAATAATAACGTCCAGCAGTAATAAATAACTTACTGTCACCATCACCGTTGATATCCCAAGATGCACCTAATCTTGGTGCAATTTGGTTATCAATAGAAACAAACTCGTCACCATCAGCATTATAGTTTGTGAAGCTGTCATTACGAAGCCCTAAGGTAAGCGTTAAGTTTTCAGTAACGGCCCATTGATCTTCAAGGTAAATAGCCCAGTTTTCAACTTCAAATTCACCGCCATTACTATAATTACGTACGCGGGTTGTCTTCATATCCTCAGTAAGAACATAACCATTTGGGAGACGAGCACCTTCTTCGTATGTTCTGTAGTAGTAGTAAATACCGCCTGAGTTGATTGTCGTTGCATTCGATGAATTGGTTTCTGAGTCATAACCAAATCTTAGCGTATGCTCATCATTTAAGTACCAATCAAAGTCGACGCGCAATTGCTCGCGCTTATCTTCGTTAGCACCAACAGTGAAGTTTACATAACAAGTAGTATCAACACCTAAGTCTGCATCATAGCCAGTAGGGCAGTCATCAAAATCTGAATAATCAGTTTCTGAAAATTTAACTTCACCGTACATTGCAGACATGCTTAAGTCATCAGTCAAGTTACCTGTATAACGTACTGCAAAACTTTCACCACCGCGCTTGTGATAAGCTGTACCGCCGTCTAAAGTGTAGTTACCAGTGCCATTAGGATCTTCGATTGTGCTTTCTGAGTATGTGCGTTCATCACTAAATCCCCAGAGCATTAATTGATGATCCTCATTAATGTTCCAGTCAATACGCGCTAGATAATAAGGGTCATCATCTTTCTCTTTTGTTAGAGAGGTTTGAGAAGCGTTACCGTACTCTGTTTCATTATCACGGAATGTATAAATACCATAGAAGAAAAGTGTATCTTCAATCAACGCACCTGATGCATAAATATTTGTTTCAAATGAGTTTGCATAGTCATCTTGGTTGTTAACAAATAAGTCACCGATACAGTGGCCATCAGCATCCTCACAACGCTCATTTTGTAAGTAAACCGAATTTGGTGCTTGTTCTCTTAATGAATCAGGCGAATAAATTGATTCAACACCAAAGTGAAAGTCATTAGTACCTGATTTTGTAACTGCAGAGATTAAGCCACCCGTTGTTCGACCAAATTCAGAAGAATAGCCGCCAGTTTTTATCTGAAAACTATCGTAGGCTGAGAATGGGATGGTTGCACCGCCTAAGCCATTACGAAAGTTAGTCATGTTCAAGCCATTTACGTAATAAGCATTTTCGGCGACAGATGAGCCACCAAATGATGCTTGATCACCAAAGCGACTATCACCTTCAGTTGCACCTGGCGCTAGTAAAGCAACCGATGTTAATGAGCGAGCAACTGGTAATAATTCAAGTTCTTCTGAGCTAATGTTTAATGATGATTCAGTAACAGAAACATCAACGGCACGAACTGCACCACCTACAACGGCGATACGTTCAATATTACCTTCGACTAATGGAATTTCGAGAAGGGCTGTTTTACCTACACCGATGATTACATCATTTATCTGTGCTTTTTCAAACCCAGCTTGTGACACCACTACATCATATTTACCAACAGGTACTTGGTTAAGGTTAAACTGGCCATTTGCATCTGCAGTAAGTGTTTTTTCATAACCTTTGCTTTTATCACTAATAGTAATTGTTGCGCCAGCTAAAGAAACACCTGATTGAGTTGTAATATTACCTTTTATTGCCCCATTAACA
>JGI25128J35275_1000350_pt1 | contig 14240 bp, 25 predicted proteins | sample ETNvirenome_2_60_FD_35275 | JGI IMG/M metagenome (IMG submission 35275)
ATTTCTACTTGCATCAATCCTAGCTCTGAGATTCGTAGCGGATGAGCGAGAGAGGGAAAAAGTGTAGGATGCCCAAACCCCTCAGTCTGAAGAACAACAGGTATTCGCTCGATTAAGTGACTAACTCCGCTAGAATCATCCAGGATTACTGCTTTATTTCAGTGTAACCTGCCTCAGTTTCATAATCTTCAATGTCGTAGTACATACTGCTCTGCATGGCAGGGCGAGAGTCTGCTGATACTCTAGTGCTAGAGATAGCAACGGCTCCGTCTTTACGGTAGAATTGATAGAGATAAAACGGTTCACAATCTAGAACATACAGCATTTTGAAACCTGCTCTCTGTATGTGTTCTCGGGTAGAAGCGTAAACGATGTCGCCGTTTACAGTGCTACCATACACAAGAGGATTCAAACCGTTAGTAAATAGATACAATTCGGTTGGACTGTACTCGTCAACATAGGCTACAGACATCGAACCATAGATATTATCGAGTACCCAGGACGGATTACTGTAGCGTAGTGCGGCGTTTATTGCTTCCGTGTCAACTGTATGCAAACGGGTTACATGCGGTAGCATATCGAATACATAATCATCATCACCGTGGATTACACCGTTATGAGTTACAATGTAACCATGACCTAAAACGGGGTGATTGTTTCCGTTGTTATGCTTGTTTCCTCGGGTTGAATATCTAGTGTGTAGCATAGCGTACAGTGTATTTTGACCTGCTACAAGATTACCAAGTGAACCTGCAATACTTCTCGCAGAGCTAGGAGCCTTGTGAATTACAGGTTTATCAGCCCCCTGCCACATTACAGAGTAACCGCTAGCATGTTCACCTCTATCAGTTAGAAGTACAAACAATTTTTGAACCTCCTGGTCAGGGAAATTGTGAGTACCTGCGCTGAATACTCCGCCTATACCGCACATTCAAACCGCCTCCGGTGTTACAAGGTGAACTCCAAACTCTTGAAGTAGATTTTTAGTTGCCATCCTAGCTACTGCCTTCTTCAAATCTGAACCTGCATTGATTACATCAAGTAATCCCTTCCCTTCACGATAATAATTCATGTAAGGTTCGTAGTCTTGCTTGTTAACTCTCTGTATAGCGAAAGTTACGATTTTGTGCAGAAGTAGAGCGAAGGTTCGTACTCTGTGAGTATCGAAAGTCATTTCTAGACTTCTGAACTCAATGATACCTTTTGTAAATAGGCTTTCTACATTTAATGCCCCTCTTTCGTAGTCAATCATGCTCTGAACTCCGTAAGTTGCTGAAGCGTGATGAAGTCCTAATCTATCTCTATCCCTTCGGGTACTGCTTAGACGGCAGTAAGTTCTAGCATGGGATGAAAGGTCGCAGTTTCTCCTCTCCGGTAGTAGGTGGTGTAGTTCATCTTTGTAGAACTCTAGAAGTTCAACTATCTGTATGATTACTTGCGCCTTCTTCTTAGCAGAAAATCTATTCCATCTAGCATGGGAGTTTTCTAATCCAAAGGTAATATGAAGCCCGCAGTTATCGTTAATCAATGCGCCTGCTCTGCGTAGTGCGTTAATTACTCTGCATACTGTTTCAATTCCTTCTCTACCTTCTACAATTGGACTGATAACCTCGTGGTCAAGTCCCTTATCTCCGTCAATACTACCATCACGCTCTGAAACCCAAAGGTTGCCGTTGCCGTTCTCTTTACATCTTAGTCCTAAAGACCTTGAACCGTGGTAGCTAGGGAAGTGACCGTAGTATTCTAATCCCTCAACTGATTCTATCGCTTGCTGTAATTCTTCAACTTGAAGCCCGTAGGTTTCTAGTTCAAATCCGTATTTTTGTGCCATGTTGCTCAAACCATCCGAGCAGGTCGGGGGTTATAAGTTAGTCGGTCTAAGTTAATCGAATCGGGATAATTTACTATATGCCCTAAAATAGCCCATAAACGGCCCTCAGAGCGTTTTAGGGGGTTGGTGGTAGGTATGAGTCTAATTATGTAAATCCATGCCGTACATCGTTTAGGCATAGTTTAACGCTTGACATCTACAGTTACGATAGTATCGTGATGAGAACCGCCGTGGGGAACTAGAAGAATCTCCACAATGTCAAATCCTAGATTTTTTCCTATACCTCCACTATTCCAACCGAAGGAAATACAAGTCCCTCCCGGTTTCAGAACTCTAGCAATTTCCTTTTTCAAATCAGTAAAGAAGTATCTAGTTTCATGCTGAGATAGACTTATCCCGATTCCATCATAGCATTCTTTGACTTGTCTTAGAGAATAAGGAGGGTCGAATAGAACCCCGTCTATACTGTTATCTTGATACATTCTCATGAACTCTAGAGCATCTAAATGAAAGTCGGCTGAAGTGTTAGGATTAAGGTCATTTGTGATATGTGCTACCTTTGAGTTTCTAGCGAAAGGGTCGAGCCAATTACTATCGGTTACATATCGCTCAAGCAGTTCTCTAATCGGTTTTATCGAGAAGGTTTCAGAGCTAGGATAGCACCATTTACGACTGAACTTAATGTCGCTCATACTATCCTCTCCTGACCAGGAGAGAAGGCCAATTTGAACAGTTGTTGACCGACCTTCGGGTGTACGCAGTTTCGTAAAATCTTAGCAGGGTCATTAGTTCCTAAATAAATCACTTCGTCAAAGTGAATATCTAGCCATTCATGCAAAGCGGCTTTTCCTTTCAGAGTTGCATGAGACATAATCCCTCCCTGGATTTTTTCCGGTATTTGCACAAAATCAGCAACATTAGACGGTAAACAATTAGACCAAAATTGATGTCTAGCGACCTTTGCAGTTGGAGCGATTAGTGGAGTATAGTAGGGCTTGACATTTTCAATTATGTATTTACCTTTGAAATGATGTTGTAACCAAATTATCTCTTGATACAGTTTCATATCGGGATATGGTTTATTCTTGTGTCTAGTCGCTTTTACCATAGCGGAATGTGTAGGGCATGGGGGAGAGGCCCAAATAAAATCGAACTCTTGACCGTACTTCTGTAAGTATTCATGTGCATCACCTACAATTACAATATCATCCGGATATAATTTCTGATAAACTGCGGCTACTTCGGGATTCATTTCAACCGCAGTTACTTTCACATGTTTAGGCCATAGTTTTCGATTTCCACCTACACCAGCGTATAGGTTTAGAGCTAGGATTTCGTCCATAAACAGGCTACTGCGCTCTACTTATTTAATCTTAGGTAGTTGCACAAAATCCCTAATTTTTTGAAGTCGAGTTTTCTTTTTAGGTCGAGGTTTTGGTAATTCTACCGGCTTCATTTTCTTGAAGGTTGCTTTCTCCATATCAAACCAAAGGAATGAATAATCTACTTCTCTAACCGACTCTCCTAGCTCCTTGAAATCTACTCCCCACCGTTTTGAAAGTGTATCGTAATCCACGGGCAGAGTATTGAATAACAGCAGACTACTTAGGTTTGCATCAGTCCATCTATTCACAATCGGCCTTTGAGAAATAAAAATTGGCTTGATTCTTTTCGCTCTACCTTGAACTGCTAGCCTCTTCAGACTATCCGGTATTTTACTCGGCGTAATTAGAATTGATGATTCATCGAGTACGAAAGTGAAAGTAGTTTCCGGGTTAGAATCTGCTACTGAGAACAGTGTGTCTACAATCCATGAAACTTCGTGTTCTAGAGTTTCTAACTGAGGCCAATAAACAGTTACACGATTCTTAGATAGTGATTTAACGAACTTTCTCGGGTCGGTTATTGGGTCTGCTAGCATATCATAATCGCCGGCCTGGATTTTTGGGTCAACAATAACGAACCTATGATTTTCTCCAAATGATTTGGATTTAATCGCCTGCTGAAGTGTAGATACAGCCGCCGTAGTTTTACCGGAACCGCTTAACCCCGCCATTAACGCTCCCAAACTTTTACCGTCGGGGTGATACAATCGTTCAAGGGATAAAGTCACTATTTCCACCTTCTTGAGTCGCTACCTTCTTCTTTTTCCTAAACCAACCGAATAAACGCCTTCGCTTGCGGTTAGGGTCTGCATTCTTTCTAATGTGCATAACAGGAGGCACATAAGCACTTGCTAGAGTTGCGCTAAAGACCATCAACGGACTAACAGGTATTCTGATTCCGTAGTGATTCATTACGGCTACAGTAGATGCTTCTAGAGCGTCTAAGTCGCCCGGATGTCGTTCTATCTGCCAATTCGGGTCGCCCATTACACCTCTACCCCAATGAGTCAACATACGGTCAAGAGCGACATATCCATAGCGTACCATACGCCCCTGCGCTTCTATACTCATCTCTGAGGCTTCAGCCATTCCAGCAATACCGATAGGGATAGTTCTAGCGTGGACTTCACCTTCTTCTTCTGAATCCCATTCTACAGAACCCCAATCAGACCATGAATCTTCCTGACCAGGAGATTCTTCTAAAATCTCTTGATTTTGTGCAGTATCAAGATTTTCAGAGCTAGGAACTTCGTCAATTTTTACAGTTTCTAACTTCCTCAAATGTTTGTAAACTGCGTTTCTAGACTTACCGTTCCCTTTACCATGTCCGTAATCGTCTAAAGTAGACTGAAACTTCCCTTCGTCATATGGATGAGGTTCAACTTTAGCCATCAGAACTCGCTCTCCTTCATGCCTGCAACTTTTCCGTCAACTGCTTGAATAGTCATACCTTCAAACATACGCTTCATTCTTGGGTTATTGTGTACTGCTTTCATTGCTTCTTTGAAAGCATCCATAGCCTCTAAGCCTTGAAAACGGCTTGTACTGTAGGCTTTCAAGAACTCAGCAACTCCGCCGAATAACATAGCACTTATGTTAGCGTCCATCTGTGAATCATATTTGAATAGAGTCTGCGCTAAATCTCTGAACGGTATTCCGGCGGCTCTACAAAAATCATCCAATCTATCCCAAAATTGCGGGTCGCTTGACCAATGGCTCATAATTTAACCCTAACAGTCTCTCCTTAATTTAGGTTCTCCTGCGGGCTTGACTCATACCAATTTTGTAACAAATCCCCAAAGGTTTCAGCAACTCCATCACCCCAAAGTCTCTTCATTGATGAATCGTAGGGAAACATGAGAAACTCCTGAGGTACGAATATATTGATTAAACTATAGTCCGATTTTTGTCTTGCTTGCTTTGCAGAAATAGGCTTTTTCACTGTAACGGAAAGCCTGGATTCCTCAGAGTTTTCTGCACAAAATCGAAACAATCCACCGTCTTTGTAATCTCTCAAAAAGTACGAAGCGGAGCCTCTGTAGGTAGTCTTGACCTTTTTTCCTAAGTCCATTGAATACACGCCGGACATCAAGACGACTAACTCGCCTTCACATTCTAATTCCCATTGTCCTAAATTGTATGGAGCAGGTAGTGGTCGGTTAGGAATAGTAGTAATTTCCTCCGACTTGAAAATAACCCCATCTGTAGCGACTGAAATAGCCTTGAAATCATTTACTCTGATTAATTCAGCAAGCCTAGCTCTAGTTGCTCCTGTTATCGTACTCGCATAGAACGGGTTATACAGTTTACCTGCAACTCCATCAATCGCCTGAATACATTTTCCGTAAATACTGTTAAGCATGACCTTCGATACTGCATAGGCTACAGGGTCGTCTTTGCTATTGTTTTTAATTTCGTAGAAGTGGTCTATAAAATTACGAAAAGGTCGATTTTGTGCATCATGTTCTTCAAAGTAAAACCATTCACCAATTTCAAACATAGTATGAGGCCATCGTCTAGCCTCTGCTAGTTCATCAGCCGTAAACCATCCACGAATTATACGGGGAGATACCAACGACCTAACAGAATTAGATTTGATTAAAGGATGCCAGGGCAGACCGGCTTCAAAAACGATTGTTGCCTCTGCGAAACCGATTGAATAAGGCTCTCTCTCATCGAGATAATTGAAAAAGCCCTCTTTGCCTTCTCCCCTTATCCATACACCGTTATTGATGTCCGGTAGGAACCTCATCACATACGGGTATGCGCTTGCTAAGTCTATCAAACTACATTTTCCTCCTGGGTTGGGATTACCGTTTCCCCGTGATTCAAACCATCCTCCTTGAAATGAAGTATTTGCTTTCGCTAGTAATTCGTTAAGTTCGCTACCCTGATTGCGGTATTTGTTGATTGTAGGAACCGGACCCATATCGAGCAAGTTCCTCTGCGCTAAATTAGCTAGGCTGAATGGCTGAATAAATCGTACTCCATTCTGCACAAAATCGGTTCTTTTCAGTCTAGTCAATTCTCCGGCTAGTCGAGCGTCTTTTATCGCATACTTTTCAATATCTTCTCTGTATAAATCTCTGTAGGCAGGGTCGCCTAATTGCTCAACATCTAAAATGGAACCGTCGAAGCAGAACTCTATCTTAGCATCGTTTAGAAACAGTAGTGAAGCATCGTTTAATCTCATTTTATTGTAGAATTGGGATATATCCCACCACTTACATACGCCGGCTTTGTATTGCCCCAACTTGAAGTCTAGCGGCTTGATTTCAAAATACTTACCTTCTAGATACTTGAGTTTCACTTTTACAGCCCTACCCTTCAATTCAGAATCTACTTCAACTTCACCTACAGTTAGAAGTTCATCTATGGCCTGGTCAGGAAAACAGTGTAAAACTGCTTGAACATCAAACTTTAGATTCCAAAAGAAAAACTCCTTCGTAGACCATCCTCTAGCGGCTTTCCTAGGTTTGCCGTCCTTACGCTTCCCTCTACCGGATTTCCATTTATGAGCGTGAGGTTTAGAATACAATACATCGAGTAAATCAGCAAAGGTGTCAATCTCCCATACTCCAAACTCAGTTGAAAATAGCCATACTTTACCGTTGACTGTTTCGGTATCTGCTCCGCATATCTTACTCTCCGGCATACTCTTCTGCGCTTGCTTTTTCCTCTTCTGAACGGGCAATTCGGGCAACCCCCTTAGTGGTAGATGTAGAAAGTGTTGATTCCGAATAAAATTGACTAAATCTAGATGACTCACCTAGACCCTCCCAAGATATTCACATAGTCGGCTCGCCATTGCTCCCAATCGTCAACTCTACCTTCCATAACCATTGGGTCGCCTGCTAAGAGTCGCTCCCTTCTGAGCGACCAATCTCTGAACTCTGCTTCAGTAACCTGCGTAGGCATAGCCTCCGCTTCAGCAATAAGAACGGGGTTCCCTGTTCTCCTAGCTGCTGTTACGGCGGCTCTGCGGCGATTTCTAAGATTCTGATTCAAGGTCTGCCTGTTACGAAAAGCCGCTACTGCTCTCGGGTCACGAATATCTGTACCCGAACTAAAACGGCCTGTTTCAGTTCTACCTCTTACTACAGGTCCGGATATTCTACGCCCACGAGTTGAGATAGATTGAGCGACCCGTCCACTTCTCGGCCTGGATTCACCGGTAATCCATCTTTGAACGGTTCTTTCAGTTACTCCGTAATCTCTCGCAATTTTTTCACGGCCCCTAGCTTCTACTAAGTACCATATTCTGTTTTGAACTAACTCGTCACTTGGTCTAGTCATATATTACAACCCCTAACAATAGTAGGAGGTTAACCACACAGACACACACTAAAATCATTCTCAAGCGGTCTACTGAAGTTTTCACTTCGCCGACCGGCCCTTCATTACTCGTAACTATCAGAGTCGCTAAGGTTCCAAAAGCAACTCCTAATAGACTAGAGCCTATGACTAGCCATAGAGGATTTTTATTCAGAAAATCACCTTTGTTCTGCAATTATCTGAGAAACTCTTGGTTGAGAGATTCCGAAAAATCGAGCAATCTCTTTTTGAGTTACTCCACTTTCGACCATCTTCACAATCTGCTCTCTTTGCTGAACCGATGTTTTTCTATTGCGGGTGTCCTGCATAAATCAGCCTCCGACCACCGCACAACCCCCTAACTAATAGCCCTAACGGAACTGCACAAAATCGGTAAAATTATGTTTTGATAACCCCCTAAATTATGATTTCAATTGAAGGTAATTCTGATAACTTACGAAAAAGGCATATGCCCAAAAATAGCCCATAAACGGCCCTCAGAGCGTTTTTAGGGGTCGGTGGTAGGTTGGGACCTATTTTTCAAAACCTATGCCGTACCCCGTTTAGCCATAATTTAACGGAGCTAGGATTCTTACGTGGAAACTTATATTTTCATACTTGAGGTAACTTATGAAAATGGTAAATTGCACAAAATCGAAAGAATCATTTACCCCTTATAGCTAGGGCCTCTCCATGCAACCCCTATTACAAGGAGCGATGTTTGGAGTAGCCGCAGGGCTTACTCTTGGAGTTACGAATGTTGTCACAAAGGCTATCTTTGGCGGCGGCTGGATTGATTGGACTGTCAATAAGACATTAGGCGGAGGTGTCGCATAATGGGCGTAGTCGGTGAAGGAATGGGCTTAGTAGGTGGAGCATTTGTCTTAATGGCGGCAACTGCTACTACCCTAATTATTTACTCAGCAACTAACAGTCTATTAGACGACGCATTTAACGCTTTTAGAGCAAAGGTTTGAGGTGTTTAAGATGGCGGTAAAGTGGACTAAAATAGAAGAAACTAGCGATACAGGCAACATGCCAACTACAACAGCAGTTACTTACAGTACAGGAATTAACGCACCGGGAGGACCGGTGGAGTTCCTTCAACTTAGATATAATATGACTTTCGCAGACTCGCCTTGTGCATCTTGTGAAATTAGCAACCTAATCTCAACTTTTAGGGTTGTACTCAACGGAGAGGTCGTCCACGATTTCCAAAGTGGCTACGCACTGAACTCTTCTACAGGCCCTTCTCAATATGCGTACTTGATTAACCACATCGGCGGTCGCATTGTCGAGAGAGTAGACACTTCAGATAGAACAACCCGTGAAGGTTACATCAACATTCCTTTGGGTCGTCAAACCCCTGCCGGAGTTAACCGATATGAAATCACAATCGGATTCAATGCAACCGGAGCAGGTGCAACTATTTCAAGCGGTTCATTGTCCTTTTGGCTACGAATGAATGACAACATGCAGACTACTACTTCAGTCGTACCTGCTACTTCGTTCCTATCTCAGAGCGGTGCCTATGAACAGGTAGTAATCAGAGTCCCTCAGAATGTACCGGGAGTCGTGAGCGGCTTGCTTGTACTAAATGATTCAGAGGCAGATGAGCTAGGAAGCCAGGGAATCAGAATTGAGGCTTTGTCAGAGTTCGGCATCCCGGCGAGCATGTATAGGGCCACTAACGGCGATATGCAGAATGGGCTGATGTTTAACGCAGGTTCTACTAACGCACAAGAGGTTCAAGATTTCTCAAGCAGACTAAGCGGCGCACTATTCATCCCTACCTACGGGCTATCGGGTGGAAACATCGTAGCATATGTCGATTCAAGCGCAGGCACTACGCGCCGTTACATTCCCGTAATAACCAACCCTGTTGGAGCGCAGACTAAGCCGGATACCCGTCAAACACAGGCTCTTATCGGTAATACCGCTAAGGCTGTTCTAGACGGTTCCCTACAGTGATTTTCCAAAGGTTTCAACCCCAGGAGGGAGAGAGCTAGGGCTTCGGCTAGAGTTCTCCCCTCCACCTTTGGATTACCTGACCAGGAGAGAGATGAATGACCGGAACTATTCAAGGCGGAGTAGCATTAACGCTAACAGACATCAACGAGCCTTTGGCTTTGACATATACAGACGCTCAGACTATACATATTGCTTGTTACAGTTCGCCTGTTTATATCTCGTATAGTGCGGGAGGATTACAGTCAATGTATTCTAGATTCAAACTTCAGAAGGTAAACGATTCTGCCGCAGAAGGGCCGGAAGGATTGACTTTAACATTCAATACTCCTAGCTCCGGTACACTTTACTTCGCTTCAGCAAATGCCGCCGCAAATGCAGAGGTCGCCCTTTGGTCCGTTGCTTGCGGCTCTAAGGGAGGTCTTTACTGATGGCTAAAGACGAACTTCAAGACCATCGAATAGACAATCTAGAAACTAGAGTAACTAAGCATGGTGAAACTCTTGACGAATTAACGGCTTCTGTGGCCGTTCTTACCGAATCGGTACAAAATACCAATGTCCTTCTTCGTGAGGCTCTAACAGGCCTTAAACGGGCCGCTACCGCAATTTGCGGAATAGTAGCGGCTGTATTCGGAGCAGGGCAGGTGATGTAATGCCGATAAACCTAGGAGACTTCGATATTCAAACCCTTCAAGATAGGGGAGCGCAAGATTTGAACATTTACATTCAATATTCAAGGTCGAAAGTTGCTACACCTAAAACAGGGTATTTTATCGCTCAAGGGGTTTCTAAATCTCAAGAAGAAGTTACGCTTTCACTGTACTACATGATTGAAAGCGGTTTTCAAGTTCAATCAAACCCACCTACAAGAGCAGAAGGAGCCGGTTTTGTACTTCTTTCAGATGTTGACGGCCCTGGCCTTATTCCTATGTGGTGGCGTTCTGAACCCGGAAATTATAGCGGTGTTTCAGACCGTGAAAAGCAATCTATCATAGACTTCTTTACTTTGATAACTACAGATACTCCTAGCTTCGGCGGAGGCGATTATCCCGATGGAGAAGATATAGCAGATATAGGCGAGGAATGGAATGATATAGACGATAGGGTAGAAGAAGCGCAAGACGAGTTAGCAGAAGTAGACAACTACCACGACCCTATTGAATACCCTCAACTCGCCTATGAAGAAGTTCCAACGGAAACGGAAAATGTTGTTTTTGTGCAGTTATCAATGGTAAACACAAATAGCGCATTAACCGGCGGAAATGAAAGATACACATACACTATTACAGTCGGTCTAAAAAATGCTGAAGGCGACATTATTGAATCAAACTCTGTATGGTCGAAAGAATATACAGGCGAAGGAGCTAGGGAGGTTACTGATAAGTTCGATGAGATAGTTGCACAAAAACGGCAATTATACGAAGAAGCAGAAGAAGAACGACTTCGTAATGAATTAACTGAAGAAGTAACTGAAGAGGAAATAGTAGAAGAATGGGATAAAAATACTCGCTGGCTACTATCTAATTCAGCCTCTCCAATAACTAGAGTTGAAGGGCCTAACGGCGATTATTATTGGCTCCAAGATGGTGATGTTTTAGAATTAGAAGATAATGATATTGACCCGGCAGATTCGGGGAGCGTTTACTTCAAAGTTCCGGAGTTCATGGAAATAGACCTTAGATTGACTACTTCATCTAATTCTTGGAATAAAAAACTAGAGGGAGTTCTTCCGCCGGAATGGGTTAATCCAGGAGGTTCTTCGACTCAAGACATTGACGAAACCGAAAAGGAGTTTTTCGGTAGTGACTACCCAGGAGGAAATCGAATGTTTCAGATACCTATGCGAGCAGGCGATAAGTTGTCCGTAGATGTAGATGCTGAAGATGCTAATGTCACGCAGTTTAGATTAGTCGTAGGAGGCGAGGAATACACGCCCGACCCTGACCAGGACGAAACTATTGACGATGAAGTGTATATCAATATCTCAAATCCTACAATCCGATACACTTTGAGAACTACTACGGTTACTAATGGACTTGGAGAAGTAGTCGAAGTGAGAGAAGAAAAAATTAGCCCACTGTTCGATGAAGAACAGAATAAAGAAGATAGAAAGAAGGCTGATGACGACCGAGATGCTTTTGATTGGTCGGATATAAAATGGGGTTGGGTTATAGGAGTCGGCCTAGCTGTAGTAATTGGCGGTATTCTCCTTTTCAGAGCGATTAGCGGGCCTAAGCAAGCGACGGCCCCTGCTCCGCCTGTAGTGGTGGTGAAAGAGTAATGTTAGGCTGGTTATTTGGAGACGATGATTTAATTGCAGAATCAACTGCTAACAGTATGTTAATCGGATTATTTGTAGGAGTCATAATTCTCGGAGTTGTAGCGGTGGTGAGGAAATGACTTTCGTTCAGACTGTATGGTTTGATTTGATGGTCGGAGTTATTGTAACTCTAACAGTGAGAGTGATTAAGCAGAGTTGAGATTATGATTCAAGGAAAAGCATTCAGTAGAAACACATTATTTCCTTATGTTGCGATAGGTCTAATTATCGTCATCGTTTGGCGTATCACGAAGGGACCAAAAACCTCCTGACCAGGAAAGTGCATAATATGGCTAAATATACTCTTGAAGGCAAGCCCGTTAGTCGTACTCAGTACATGAAGGGAATGAATAAAACCATGCGAGCAAAGGGATTTAGAGCGCAATGGAGATTTCTAAAGAGAGGAACGCCGGAGGAAATGAAGGCTACCATGAAGCGAGTTACAAAATTAAACCCTCTCAGAGAGTTCAGAACTAAGCCGGATTGGATGAAAGGGTCTAGACTTTTAGAAGTCAAAGAATGGTTGAAGTGATATTATGGTGAAATTATCTAAAACTCAAGATAGGCAATTAAAGAGTCTACTAGATTCAAGACCGGATTACGATGAATTATTTTTCGGAGCACAGGATATAAGTCCAGCCCTTGACCGTAAATTGTCTAAGCCGGACGCATTCTCAGCGAAAAAAGCACAGAAAAAAGGTATATCGCAATTCGACCAATTGAAAAATTGGCTTGAGGGGCTTTTGAAATGGTGATTATATGGCTAGAAAATACACTAAAACCAAATGGAACGAATCAATGCGTGATATGCTCTATGATTTGCTTCGCACTAGAGGGAAAACAAAATCCACAAAAAAAGAATACAAGTTCACTTATGGACTTACTGATAATCAATATAACGCCGTTAGACGGAAAGCAAGAGGCATTTGGAAGAAGTGATTGATATGCCTCACAAAGTAGTCAAGAAGGGTAAAAAGTGGGCGGTTCGCTCATGGGTAACAGGCAGGCTTCTGAAGCGTCGGTACGCTACGAAAGCGGCGGCTCAAAGAAGGGCTATGACTTCGTACCGTAGAAGCAAGCGCAAGCGGTCATCTAAAGCTAGGAAGCGGTATTAATGGTAAAAATAGGCAGAGGTCGTGGGAAGGCGTGGACTTTGCTTGATTGGTCGCTAACTAAGGAGGGAGCATTGGCTAAAATCCCCAAACTTGAGAAGGGAGCCAAAGTCAAATATATTCAAGATGAGGTAACATATCAGAACTTTTGGGGATGGGGTATCTTTGGTATCGGAGAGCATGTTTCAGTGAGAGATAAAAAACGCAGAGCGAAAGGCGGGAAACTTAAATCAGGAGATAGGAGGCGAAGGTAATGATTGATACGGTTGAAGATTGTAAAGATTGGATTCAACACTATCAGAATGAAATCGCTCTACTTGAGGCTAGAATAATTGAAATCCAGGAGGCGGAATAATGGATAATGGTATATTGACAGAGGAGCGAACTGAGGTCTTGAAAGGCATCTTAGTTTTCATAGGTTTTCTATGGCTAGCAGGCTCGATAATGAGAAATGTTTGATTTTGTGCAGTTCCACTTAACTTATATCCTAGCTCCTTCTCGGGTTAGATATGCGACGAGTATTAGAAGCATTGAAGGCGGTCTTAGACCTAGCGGGAGAAGAACTAGCATTAGAGGAATGCCACGAAAAAATAGACCAATTAGATTATGATTGGTTTGTGCATGACATCGGTTCTTTAGCCATGAAGTCGAAAGCCATGATTGAGAAGATTAAGTACACTGAGGTGAAAGAATGATGAATATGTTTGAAATGATAAAATATTGGAGGCCGGAAGATTTCCATCTTAATTTAGATAGATGGACAAAGGAAGAATTGAAATTGATTTTAATTTTATTAAAAAAAGGAAAAATAAGTTTGGAGGGAGAAGAATGAGCGTGATGAAGGAGATGCTAGAATGTTTCAGTAATCAACCTTCAGTCGGAGATTTTACACCTAAAAACTCTAGAATAATAGATGTTCACGGTAGGCCGGTTCGATGTATCAGAATTATGGATTCTAGAATTACAGGTAGCGACACGATGCTTTGGCTTATGGTTGAAGCAGACGGTAGAACTTGGTTGTGGGATGGGATGGTAGACCCATGAACGAAACTTATATTTTCATGCTTGAGAACAGAACATGCGAACTCTGTAATCTAAACATAACAAATATGCTTGTTACTCAGTTCAAAAAAGAGGGTCGAAAGTGGAGTAATATATGGATTTGCGAACCCTGCTGGATTAGGTGGAAATAATGAGCGAATATATCGAAGTTACTTTGAATGATGGCTCGGTTTTAGGCTCTCCGTATTGGGAGGGAATTGTAATAGGATTAAGCGAGCAAGATTGGACTATTCCTAGCTCTGCCCT
>JGI25128J35275_1000351_pt1 | contig 14227 bp, 6 predicted proteins | sample ETNvirenome_2_60_FD_35275 | JGI IMG/M metagenome (IMG submission 35275)
ATCATGCATCGTGTACAGATCTATCTTTCTTTAAGACCTACTTCCCTCATAAGCACAACACCTTTTCTCATAAGCTCTTGGATCTTTTCAGTTCTAAGTCTTATGAGCTTTTTCCTAGTCTCATCCGGTATTCTAAGGTTTCTTTCCAATTCTCTTATTTGCCTTAACATTCTATTCCTAGCATTGTCTATAGCTTTAAATCTTCCAAGTATCCTCAACTCATCACCGTACCTAGCACGAAGTCTTCTTATATCTTCTATATCGCCTCTTCTGTTTGCCAAATCTAATCTAGCAAATATAGTAAACAATCCTTTTCTATTTTCTAAATAAGTTTGTGTGTCTACTCTTTCAGACGGCTGGGCAATAACCTTACGTAAAAAAGGTATTCTTGATTCTATGTTGCCATCAAAGTCTCCGGTTATAACATCCGGTATAACTCCAAAAGCTAAGTTTCCAAATCTATTAACTGTAGCACCTGCACCACCGGTTATAAAATCAATCCAATATTCTATAACATCCGGAGACCAATCAACTATACCACTTTCAACTTCATCTCCACCGGTAAGACTGTTTAACTGATCTACTATAAACTTAGGTATAGTTCCGGTGTTGCCCCAATACTGTTGACTGTCCGGTCTAGGCGAAGATGCGTACATAGGACTTTCCTTGTATATAGGATCGCCTCTATAGTTTTTATTTATATACAATTCTATTACAGGATCTAAAAATGTTGGCATAGCATATGTTTCAAAGTTTTCTATAGCACCAAATGGACTTAATGTTTCCATAGTTGTGTTGAATATAGAGTTACTTGCTTGACCAAATGTGTATTCGCCTCGTGTATAGCGACTTAATGACCTGCCTAAGTTAACAGCCATGTTTAATCCATAAGCTAATGGTATCTTAATAAACTTCTTGTCAGACAATCCCATACTTGGAAATACCAAGTTATGCTCCAATGTGTAATCGTCTAGATCATCGTACTGCTTTATGCCATTATCATCTTCATCATCGCTAACCATTGCCATAAGTTGATCTTGAAGCAATCCATAAGCAATCATACCTAGCCATATCTTTCTAACTCTTGGAGACCTTCTAGCCGCCATGAGCAAAGCCATACTTCCTTGTAATGAAGCATTATAAAACAAGTACAATGAATTCATTGCAACTTTATCTTCTCCACCTTTTGCAAAGTTTACTGTTACATCTCTCGCTGCTTCGGCAGCCCGTGCATCAGAGAAGCCTCTTTTTTTCAAAGCTGTGAACGTAGCGACACGAACACCATTTTCAACTGCTGTGTTGTAATCGTCTAAAAACTTTAATAATTTTCTAAATCCTACCTTATGTAGTCCTTGATTTTGTGTGCCACCAATATCATTTAACAACTTGCCCATGTTTTCCATCTGGTCTTGTACACTAGACATCATGTTTGTAGCATTTTTGCCACCGGCTTTTACAAACTTTAAATATTCTTGCGACCAAAAACCATCTGTGTTTTCAGTTCTTAAAACATTTCTTATACCTAATATTGCTTTACCTGTTGATAATCCTATCTCTTTTGTAATTCCCTCTAGGTCGTATTGCTGGGCGTTAACAAGAGCAGTCTCTAAGTCTTTTGCTAAGTTTGGTATTACGAAAGCTGGATTGTATGTTGTGTTTACGTTTGACAACCATTTATTTAACTTAGCCAATCCTCTGATAAAAGTTCCATTTGTTTGTGGATCTGAATGTAATTTTAGAGATCTTGCTATTGATCCACTGTAAATGTTTACGTAAACTTCTTGTCCATTTTCTTTTACTGCAAATTGATTAGAGTTCATTGGATCTTTAGTGGCAATGTATGCAATATTTTTGGACATGTCTGATGCCAACTGATCGTTTATAGCGACAGTTCCATCTTGACTTTCGTTTTCACCTCTTATTAATTTTAAAAAAGATACACCTACTTTGTTTCTTTCACCTCTATCAATGGCCCTCTGATTCTGTGCTATAGCAGATGCTAATATATTCTCTGCATATTTAGTTCCTCTACCTTTTGCACTTCTATCCTCATTGCCCATAGCTCCAAATAGATTAACTGTTTTTCTTTGTCTGTTTAATCTGTCGTCAGTAGCTTCATCAACTGCATCCATGTCTCCTCTAAGTGGGACATAATTTTTATACTCTACTCTTTTATCATATGTTTCTTGTGTAATAAGACCTGACTCAAGTCTTTTAGCATTTGTGCTTTCTATTAAATTTTTTGTAAGATCAACTATATTATTAAATATAGTTTTATTTTCTGCATTTAATCCATCAAACCACTGCAATATTGCTGTAGCTTCTGCATTAGACATACCTGAACCAAGTGGTCTTTTATGATCTTGTATAATCTTTTTATTACGCTCTTTAGCATGTCTAGCGTATAATAATACATCAGTTAATACTAAATTATTATCCACGCCAAGCTCTAAAGCAGTTTTTACAAANCCTTCTTGCCCTGTCTCTTGCGCAGCGGCTTGTGATAGAGAGGATAAATTATTTAATTGATCTTCAGTAACGTTAACTTTTTTAACTTCTTCTAGTATTGGCTTTACTATAGTTTCTTCTAAGTCAGTTAATTGTGCGCCTGTAGTTCCATGTGAGTTCTTTTCTTGCAAATATGTATCAGCAACATCAGATATATTATATCCCTTGTCTCTAAGGGTATCCATCATATCTGCAATAGGTTGAAATGAGTCTTGAAACTTTGTAACTATTCTATTTGCGGCATCTCTTCTAGTCTTTCCCATCATAGGAAAAGAATTACCAAACTTATTTATTATACTTTGAGGAACTATTTTTAGTCCTTTTTCTATAATTCCTGCTAAATTATTGTATCTTATAGTTTGTTGAGATTCTTCTATATAAGAATCATTTTGTATAGCAGTTTGTTCTCTTGGTGTTGCTCCTGTAAGACTAGCCCTTATGGCTGATTTTCTAATCTCAGTTCCTCTGGGAGCGACTCCTCCAGTTCTGCCGTCATCGGTGGGATCCCCTCTGGATAAGCGAGATCTAGATAGTTCTCTCTGGTAACTGGAATCTCCAAGCTCTGCAGATACTGTATCAGACTGTCCTGACCACGCTGGCGCTTCAAATCCTGTTGTCGTTGCATCTAAAACCTCCTGTCTTGCTTCGTCTATGTTTATATTGCCTTCAGTATATCTATCCCAAATATTTTCTATTTGAGCTACTTTTTGTTCATTAGCTTTAAAAGTATCTTTATATAACCCTCTAATTGCTTCCCATGTAATAGACTGCATTTGTCTAGGTAGTATACCTCTTTCATTTGCAGCTCTTTCATAAGCCTCTGCTAATAAACCATAAGTGCCATATGAGCCTGAAACAGATGAATTAGGTATAATACCAAACTTTTCTGCCCTACCTTTCTTCGTATATAGACCAAAATTATGATCAACTTCCAAAGATTTACCACTTAATGGTTTTAAATGAGCGGCTGCAACTGCATGTGTATCTATAGTAGAGTGGCCCTCAGTAGACATAGGAGTAATTATATTATTATAAAAACTTCTTATTTTATGTCTTTTACCCATAACTATAGATATGTTTTCTAAAGACGGATCATCCATAACATCAATAGCTTTTGATATTTCAGATAAACTTCCCCACCCTGTTTTCTTAGGCTGACCATTCTTTGTTCTTGCGTAATCTAAAAAATCACCTTCAGGTGTTACTATTCTGTGACCTCTGTCATTATATGTTTCATCGAATATTCTTATCCACATAGCTTTATGCATAGGTAATTCTAAGCTATTTAAGCTATTTGAGTTTCTTCTTGGATTACTTATATGATTTAAAGCGGCTTTATATTTATCTTTGCCAAATAATTTTCTAGCAGTCTGCATCATCTCCGGGGTGAACTGTATGTTACCAAAGTTTTTAGTTATATCTAAAACTCTTTCAGCCAGTGATACATTCATGTACCAATCTTTTTGTGGAGATTGAGCTGCCATAACAGCTGCTATAACTTCGGGTCTATATCCATACTCTTGAGAAAATCTATCTACTATAGCTCTAGCACCATCATACCATCTAGAAGATCTGTCTCTTGTTTCCGGGTCTATTAAATCATGTATAAATAAAAGATTGTCTTTTGCTGCTTCAATGTAATCTTCTATTATTTCTAAATCTGAAAAGTTTGCGTAAAGTTTTGAGTTTTGAGATATATTATATCCCTTGATAAGGTTGGCTGCTTTTCTTGCAAGCTCTTTATCATTTCTAATTGCATCTCCATTAACAAACAACAAACTCTGTAATGGATCATCTTTTCTTGATTGTGCTGTAGGAAATCTTGTACTTATAGTATGCTCTTGCCCCCGCGCTACAACAGCAGACCTCATTAATCTAGTAGCATCATCTCCACGCTTTTGATTAATTTTATCTTTATATGCCTGATTGTATTTTTGAGGTTGATATGTTTCTGCTATTTTCAACTCATTAAACATAGCTGCGGTAAAGCCACGACCTGCTGATTTAGCCCAGTAACCACTCGCACCAGACTCTTTTATCATGCGCTCCATCGCGGTTGTTATATAAGCTACTCTATTTGCACCTGATAAATTAGGCATTTCTTTTGTAGCTTCTGCATTTGCTAATGCGTTATAACCATTTTCATCTTTTGCCCAATCATACATGTCATTGTAAGGCACTTGTATTTCATAAATGTTTTCGCCAACATTTGGTTCTGGGTTATAACCATCAGGATCTGTAATATTTATNGCATAATAACTTCTAGCAGGATATCCCGGATANGTTCTTCTCCTCTCTTCACCGCGCATGAATAGNTTAGACCTTTGTTTTTCNGGGTCTACGCTTTGTAGGCCCTCAATAGGAGAGAAATGTGTAAGTGTTACTGTACCTTCCTGCGTGACTTCAGGTTCGCTCCTCTCTTGTAATGGTTTGCTCTTGCTAAGTACATCTGCTTGTCCTCCTCCTCTTCTCTCATATCTTCCTCTGTCGCTGGAGTCATCTCTAACTCTACTAAATTGTTGACTTCTTCTTTTGACTTGTTCATTGATTTCTCCTTCTATGTCATTTGCTAAACCATCTTCCATAACAAAATCTGATAATATTGTTACTTTCTGTTCAGCGTATTGTGTTTCTTCTGCTTTGTTTTTACTGTTTCTATTCTGCTCACCTACAGCATCACTGTAGTTTACCCATGAGTTTTGACCTCTTGTTTCTGTGGTCATAGCTTTAGCAGCTAATGGGCTATACATTCTTACATGAGCTTGCCATGCGTTCTCTTCTCCTCTTGATGANAAAGTAGCACCCTCTAATCCATGACCAAAATAATCATGAACTATTCTAAATAAATCATTATATCTTAAATCTTGACCATCGACTATTTCTCCGGTCTTGGCTAACAATGGATTATTATCTATATCTTCCTGTGTGAAAGGCTCAGTGCCAAAGCCTGAGTCTGTTGGATACACCCACATATGATTATTATTATGAAGATCAGATAACATATCTTTTGATCCATTTGGATATGGCTCAGATTGACCTTCTTTAATCATCTCTATTTTTACGCCTGTAGCCTTTACAAACTGCCATTGCTCAAATGTTTCATCGTTCATAGCTTTGTAAGCATCCTGTACATCAGGATTAAACGGATCATGAACAGCCATGTCAAAATCATTTGCGATTCTTTTTGCTAAATCAACNTCAACAGATACATATTTATCTTGTCTTCTAGGAGCAATATTCTTNGAAGCTAAATAATCTGCTTTTGCTTTTTGGACTCTATCTAACGGTCCTAATGAAGAAGAGAACAAACTAGGTAATCTATCCATGCTATATTTGTAGATCACATCTGATGGCGCACCACCTTCAACTTTAGGAGCCTCTGATTCAAGCCAGTAATCAACTTCTCCACCTTTGCCATATACTTGATTTCCAATAAAAACTACTCTGCCACCGTTATATCCTTTAACCGCATAACCATCAGAGTCAGTAAATAAATGAGTACCATTTACTTGCGCTCTGTTTTCATTGCCCATAAATCCCGGATTAAAACCAATTATATGATCCGGACTATCAACTATTTCTTGTATTTCTTCTCTTGTTAACTGTTGTATTTCACCTACACCGGATGCCATAGGATGTTTTGCAACTTTGCCATTGTATATATCAGCTCGAGATGATTGTTTTATGTCAAACTTTACATCATTAGCTAATGCCACTGTATGATCATAACCAACAGCTTCGCTATATTTAGTTCTGTCTTTAGTGTTTACATTGTGTATTGATTGAGTAACTTGTTTCTTACCATTAGCAAGTGTAATAAAACCATTTAAATTAGGTCTTATTCCAACCAGTGTACCATTTGGCATTGATCTGTTTTTAAATGTTTTAAGTTTAACATTCTTAGGCATGGCCTCATAATATTCTGTATCACCTAATACTTTTGGTATGTAAATTCTAGAATTTCTTACATCTTCTCTTTGATTAACATCTAGGTAATCTCTATCTGGCCGATCTTCCCTAGCCCTTCTGCCTATTTGTTTTTCTTGATCAGTTGTTTGTATATTATCAAATATAGCATCTATATCTTTAAAGCCTTCGTTATTATGAACAGTAAAGATGCCTTTAATAAAACTAATAATTTTATCAAATAATGATTTGGGCTTTCCACCAAGATTTAATTTACCAGATGCATAATCTCTATACATCTCTGCTATAGCTTCCTCTGCTATTTGATCTTGTGTAAGTCCTTGACTAGAGTACATACGGGTCGCTCTATCTAGATATGTGTACTCTCTTACTTGCTTCTTGCCTTTAACTACTTTTACATATTTTCTTTTAGCTACAGCTTTTTCTAAAGCTAGATATTCTTCATTAGTAAACAATCCTAAATTTTTAAGTGCATGTATAACTTCATGATTCATCACACCTGATAATTTTTTTTGTAACTCAAGATTGCTCATGCTTGGATCATATATCTCCATAGCTAAAGCTATTATCTTTTGCCCATCTTTAGTGGCTTCAAATGTTCCTTCTGTAATACCTATATCAGCTTCAGCAGCATTAATTGATCTTTCTAATTCAGTTTCATCAATTAAGTCTTTGCTACCAAAACGTACATCAGCAAGACCTATTCTTGTTAACTCTCTTCTTAATGCGCGTAACACTTGCTTTTGTTTTAATTTATACTCTTCTTTAAGCTGTAGCTCGGCACTATTATCAAATGCTTTCTTTGCCACATAGTTAGGAACTATGTTAGTTGCTTTAATTTTATCTTGTTTTTCATCTAGTCTTGTAGCTTTGTTCTCTAAATCAAAAGCCATTCTTTGTATGTCAGAATACTCTTTTCTTAATATTTCTAACTGCTGTCTATTCGTTTCTAACTGTATAGCATCATCTTTATATTGCTCTTGAGCTTCTTCTAAAGTTTTTTGAGCTTCAATATTTCTTTTTGCCAACTCTGTTAAACCAGCAGCTTGGCTTTCCATATCAGCACCTGACTCTTTTTCAACAACTCTAGAGGTATATTTACCAGCTTTAATTATCTTGCCATTCTTTACAACAGGTGGTGTGTATTGCAATGCACCTTTAGCTAACAAATTATTTAATACATTGTCAGCTTCTTCATTAGACATCTTAGTGCCTGTAAGACTAAAGTTAGGAAATAACTTATTTATTCTAGCAGCTATACGCTTTACTTCTGCTCTATTAATAACTTTTGCTTTTAATATTGTTTCTGTAAATTTATTAGCTACGCTCTTAGCATCAACATCTTCTATCTCTGGAAAGTAATCTTTCTTTTGTTGTTGTCCTGTTAATATAGGCTTTTGCGTTGCTCTTTCTCTATTAGCAGACTCAATACCAACAACTTCTTCTATCTCTTGCAATGTAGCTGGAGCATCGACTTCAATGTTTTTACCAAAGTCAACTCTTGCTTTTCTAATCTTATATGCTTCTTCCTGTGGCAACTTTCCTAGCTCAACAGGTAAAAATGGTGACTTTAATTCTTTTGATGCTTCAAGTGTTTGGTTAATCTCTTCTTGTTTTTTTATTTCATTTTGTAATTTTTTCTCATTATCTACAAAATTCTGTGTGCTTTGATCGTTTGCAACATCACCAAAGTCAGATAGTTTTTGATCTTTATCAAATGTTTCATCTACAATAGTGCCTTCTGGCGCGGGTAACTGTAATGTTTGTTTTGATTTAATAAAATTAGCGGCATTTCTTAACTTTTCATTTGCCTCACTTGTCTCATCATTTTGATCTTGATCTAATTGTTGATACTTAGTATCTAGTTTTTTAAGCTGTCTTCCTCTTATACTGTCTATTATAAGATTTAATGCAGCACCTGCACCACCACCGTACACAGCATCATCATAAGCACTTTGACCAACTTCTAAATCAGGATTATATAAGTTCTTTTCTACTAAATCTTGTAATAAACCTGCTGCTAATTCTTGACCACCTTCAAATGTACCAGCAACCAAAGATCTTTTTAATTTACCACTTATTGTTCTTAATGCATCATCTACTTTATTTTTAGGAACTTTCTTCAATATCTTCATTGCTGTTCCTAAACTTCTAAACATATAAGATATTGGAGCAGCTTCTGATAAACCTATTACGCCACTAAGAGCTATTGCATTTCTTTTTGTTTCTTCATCAATCTCTCCACCGTTTTCAATGAAATTTGCCATTCTGTTCATTTGATCTTGAGATTGTAAAGCTGAACCTTGTATTGCCGCTGTGCCTAATGCAGAAAAACTAGCACCTTTTGATGTAGCGCCTAATAAAGACACACCTTTAGCCACCGCGGTAGAAGGTATGAGAAAAGATAACATAGAGCCAAATGCTTGACCTGACTTACTAGCAACACTTTCATTCATATCAAAAGTGTCTTGTATGTATTCGGATGCATTATTAGAAAATGATTGGGCAGCTTTACCTATACTGGTTGTGCCTACATCTTCTCCAAGAATAGTTTCTCCTAAAGCGGCTAAACCACCGGGTATTTCTGTAAATGATCTGGCTACACCACCTGCTGTAGACTTGGCAAAATCAATTAAGCCACCTTGAGAATCATCATCTTCTTCAGGTGCAATAGCTAAAACACCATCTTGCCTATCTACATATTGTTGTATAAAGGCATCTTCTTGTTCTGTTGGCCTGCTACCAGCTATTGCTATAGGATAAGTATTGCCAGTGCGTTTACTTGTTACATTAATTGTACCCATTAAGAGTTATCCAGCAGCTTTTTTATTTGTTTCTATACTTGCATTTACCATCGGCAAGTTTAGACCTTTGCTATTTAAATAATTATATAAAAATCTTTCTTCAGCTTTTAAAGCCGCAAGAACATCAGCAGGCAATTCTGCGTTAACAATACCCATATCACCTTGCTTTCCATACAATCTGTTTCTTAATGCCAACAATTTATCATAAGCCTCTTTAGTTGTAAGCTGTGTCTTACCAACAGCAGTTGCTAACTTAGCTCTAGCATTAATTAAACTAGTAACTCCATCAGCATATCTTTGTTGTGAGTCACCAAGTGTTTTAAGTCCAGCTTCAGCAGCTTCACCATAACCCTTTTGATCCATTAAGTTTAAACCTACTTGAGCTAATGCCATATACTTATCAAAATCTCTGTCTTTCTTTAATTGAGCCATAAGATTGATAATTTCTTGTTCAGTATTCCCTATACCTCTACTAGTAGATCCATCGCTAAATATATAATTAGATTCTGGTTTCTCTTTTTTTATCTTGTTTTCTTCTTTAAATTTTTCAGTATCTTTTTTTTCTTCATTAAAAATTTTCTTTTGCCTAGCTTTATCAGCAAATATATTTATTTTTTTATCAGACTCTTTAAAATCACCTTTATCAATTCTCTTTTTTATATTTTCTTTAATAGTATCGGAATCAATCAAGTCAAGAATACTTAAATCTGATTGATCTCCATAGCTATCACTGTAAACATCTTGATTACTTCTTCCTTCTTTACCTAATTTTTGAGCAGCTCTATTTACAAATAAAGGATCTTGAAAAGGAGCAAACCCACCATCTACTCTATTATCTTTAAATCTATCTATATCATCTTTTATTGTAGGGTATTTGCCTAATGCTCCACCAATAATTGGGGTATCAGGAGTTATAAAAGGATCGCTCTCACCGGTAACAAAATCTAATTCAGTTAAATTACCACTATCTTGAAGCATTTTTAATGTTTTTGGATCTAATTTATCTGCAGCATCTTCTGCCATTAGTTTATCGTCTAATGATTGTTCGGATTTAGTGGATGCGGCAGCGCTTTTTATGCCAAATATATTTCCTAAATCTATATTTCTAGCACCAAAATTCTGTGTTGTAGGAAAAGACAGGTCAGCTGTTAATTTTTCACCACCACTTTTATCTCCAGACAAAGAATCAATACCAGATAATAATTCATTTACATCTGTTACATCTTCCGTTTCAGAGGCCGCTACAGCGCTCTTAATAAGATTAGGCCCTAGATCACCAGAATACCCCTCAAACTTAGCCATAGCAGGTATTAAAGCCTCTTTAACAGAAGGTTTGTTAAAGTCAACAGGATCGTCAACACCAACACCTAAAGAGTCAGCTACCATTTTTGCATAATTTTCATTGTTTTTATTATTATCAGTTGGTGGAGCATACCTATTAATAAAATCTCTAATTGTTGTTATACCTTTGTTAGCATATGTTCCTGACAATCTAGACATAGCTCTTAATCCAAACTCTGGAGATGCATATGTAGCATAACCTTTATTCTCTCCTGTTTCTCCTATAAAACCAGCTCTTCTTATATTACCGGGATTATAATTTCTATCGGCAAGTGATAAACCATTAGCGGCTTTTACAACACCACCTTCTGCATATCCTTCTACTTTACCACCATTCTTCATAGTCTTTGGCATCATAGACCCAATACCACCAGACTCTACACTTTGAGGAGCCATAGCCTCTGACATACCCATCATACCTTGTTGCGGCACACCTGCAGAAGCTACAGCTTCTTGAGCTACAGTAGGTTGAGCTTGAGCCTGTCTAGCTTCAAAATCACCCCTAACTCTTTTTCTTCTGTTCAATTCTGACAAAACAAGAAACTGTGGTGTAGAGCCACTAGGCTGTTGCATCTCTTTAACAAGTTGATCTTGTGAAAAGTTTTTTAAATCATCTTGTACTTGTATTATATTCATCATAAGCCAGTTATCCCTTTATATAATCCTAGACCAGCTATTCCTGTTCCAAGCAGATCTTTTACAGGATTGTATTGTTGAAACTTAGTTGTTTCTGTTGATGGCTGTACAGGCACACCACGAAGAATAGATGATAAAAATGTAAGGTCTTCTCTAGGCATATCTCTTTGCCTTACAAAATCTTCATATGCTAAATCTAATCCAGCTTGATCTCTAGCTTGTCTATCTTTTGCAATCTTTTCTAATAACTGAGCTGACTCTATATCACCTGCTCTGGCTTTTTCACCAAGTGCAGCAAGTTGGGCAGATTGTCCTGACAGGCTTTCTGCCGCAGATAAACCCATTTTCTCTGCCTGCGCTCTTGCATCTCTGTCTGCGCCAAACTGTTGTTGTGCTTGCTCAAATGCTTTTTGTTGTCCTGTTGCCTGTATTTCTGCAAGTTGTCTTTGCAATCCTTCACCTGCAAGTGCTTGTTGCACCGCTCCTCTCGATCCACCAAAAGCTCCTGCTTGAACTGCTTGAGCATTTCTATCAGCTTGACCTCTATTAAAATCTAATACTGCTTGTTGTTTCTGCACATCTAATACATTTTGCAGATATGGTGACATATATTTTTGTGCTTGCGCAGAGTCAAAGTCTTGTGATTGAAACCCCATACCTTGTAAAGCTCTGTTCATTCCAGCAGATGTTCCACCTTGAGCTGTATCTAATCCAGCTATACCTCCACTAGCAACATCTCTTGCCATCTGTCTTGATGCCATAGTGTCAGTGTTTTCATCAGCTAGTCTTTGTCCTTCATAAGGAGTATACTCACGCTTAGACTCAGCTTCAGCTCTTTTCATCATATCAATGGCATATGGCTCAAAGTATTTAGGTAAATTACTTTGTACTATATTTTGTTCTGTTTGCTGTGGTGGCGCTTTTGAACCCTTACCCATTATTTATCTCCATTTTATATGCAATATAATCTGGCTCCCAGTTATATTTTTTTAATACTCTACCCCATGCTTTTCTTCCATAACCCTCTAAAGCATTACAATCACAATCTTTTGCAAATTCTGTTAATCTTTCCATAGCTAACGGCATCCACTCTGACATTCTATTTCCACCTATCCAATCCATAGCTAAAGATTTTTTATTAGGATATGCTATTATTCTTGTTGTAATACCCGCTACCACTTTATTTCCTTCTTTATCATTGTCTATGGCAAGCCATAAACTATAAGTACCATTTTCTATATCACGGTAAATATCATCTATATGAAACTTACCATTACTTGTAGCAACTGCTTTTGCAAGCATTGTAGCTACATCCTGCCAAACAATGTCTAGAGCATCTCTAGGTATTGCTGTAAAGATCATGCAGGCAACATCATCTCATCAGGTATTGCAGGTGGCTGCGCTTTACCACCAGTTCTTAATTTTCTAACTCTATCCATCATATTTTCTAATTTATCTGCACCTGCGTCTGAAGAGCCATTTCCAATACCACTAACAACGTCAGCAGGAACAACAAACTCACCATCGCTAAGTAAAACATCTTGCTCTCCATCCATAGAAGAAGGAACCATGTCAGCCATACCATCTCCGGCACCTTTTACCATACCGTCACCTTCAACAGGAACGCTAGGTATTTCTCCTGACTCAACTCTTTCTATTAGATCTTTAAGAGCCTCTTGACCAAATTGTGATACAAATTGAGCTAATATAACTTGTTGTTGTGTTTTATCTATTATTTCACCTTGTATAACATTTATTGCGCTACTAATAAGCTCTTTATCATTCATGCCACCTTCTTGCATACCACCTATGCCCATATCCATTGGAGACTCTGACTCTATCTCTCCGCCTTCAGCATAGTTCTTTGCTATTCTATAATCAAATTCACCTCTTTTACCTGCGTCATAACCCATTTCAGGAAATATAGATGTATTCTTTATAGGCATGCCTCTTGGATACTCTTTTTCTTCTTCTTCTGGCCTTTTGTATTCTGGCATTGGAGCAGCTAAACCTGCCAAACCTGCTCCTATAGCTTCTGGTCTAGTAAGATTAGCCATCATTCCTGCACCCGGAACTCCTGATCCAGCTATACCCATTCCTTGACCAGCTGCTGCTAAATCTGCAGCTGCGCCTGTTGATAAAGCGTTGGCTTGAGCCATTGTTGGAGCAGTTGGGCCTAATGCACCAGATGTTCCCGGTAAACTTCCTGCTCCTCCGGCCATTTGACCACCTAAATATCCACCTAAACCACCTAACGCGGCAGCTTGTAATGCATCTTTTTGATCACCGCCTTGTAATAAAGAGCCTATACCTGATCCCATTGCACTAGCTAAGAAAGGCATTGATGCCATTGTAGTGCCTAAAACTCCAGCAGAAGCTAAAGATGAACCCATTAATCCTAATATTGCTGGTAACATATTACGCTCCTACTGCTTTCATTCTATTTATTAATCTCTCTGCTCTATTAGGTACTTGTGTTCTCCACTTTGACTGATGCATCTGCTTTGATGCCTCTTCCCAATTACTTTCAGTTATAGCTTTCTTTAGTTTACTAAATTTTGAGAGCCTTGTGTACCCCAGATTGTACATCATATTGCATAATATTAATTTTACTTCTTCTGGTAACTTATAAAAATCTTTGTACAGCTTTTCGCAATCTTCTAAAGTTCCTTGTATATCTTCATTAAAACAAGTATTTACACGCTTTCTACTTACCGGTGTGCCAACAGGCATACCATGTTCTGGGTCTGTCTTTTTTACAAGGTGACCTATACCAAAAGTTGGTAATTTTAAATGATCGAGGTATATTTCAGGAACATTGCCCTCATCCGCCTCTATTTCTAATCTTAGCTGTTCTATATCCACAATTATCTCCTTTGATTTCTTTTAACACATTGAACATGTTTATAATAAAAATAATTACCTATTTTATTAAAAAATTTAGACAACTTTAACCAATTCCAAATCATTTTTTTGCGCCTTTCTAATGCTGTCTTTGCCTTTTTTAAATA
>JGI25128J35275_1000353_pt1 | contig 14204 bp, 25 predicted proteins | sample ETNvirenome_2_60_FD_35275 | JGI IMG/M metagenome (IMG submission 35275)
ACATCTAAAGTAGACACATCTAAAGTAGACACATCTAAAGTAGACACATCTAAAGTAGATACACCTAAAGTAGATACACCTAAAGTAGATACACCTAAGGAAGATCCATCTAAGGAGGAAGTAGTTGGAGAAGAAGTAATTGAAGATAAAAAGAAAAAGAAAAAGAAAAAGAAAAAGAAAAAGAAATCAAAATTTAGATATAACTTTTAAACTATGGCAAAAGAATTATCAGAAGAAAGTAAATTTCAGATAAGTATAAAAACATTAATAACTATAGTAGTTGCTGTTGCAACTATTATATCAGCTTATTTTGGTTTAATGAGTAGTATTAATTCTAAGTTTGTAGAATTAGAAGGTAAAGTAGAAGAAGCTTTAGAAAAACCTAAACCTGGCACTGGTACTTATACTATAGATATGGGTGATCCAGCNGCTAGTAATTCTTGGCCACCAACTCGTATGGAGTTTAATATGAAAGATCAAATGGCCCGTAACCAAATTGANGCATTAGTAAAGGAGATAGATGAGATGAAAGAGGAAATAAAAGAATTAAGAAAATGATTAAAAGAATAGACATATCTAACTACTTATACATATTAATGATGGTGTTTATGTTCTTATGTGGAACAGCACTTAGTCAAGATTTTGTTACCGCTGATAATTTTAAAAATAAAATAGCTAAAGATGTTGTTGTTATTGAATTTTGGGCTGAGTGGAATCAAATGAATCAGTTTAATGAATTAATTAAATTAAAAGGATGTAATACATATCGAATCAATATTATGTCATATATGGACATCCAAATGCATTATAATGTCACAGCAATACCAACTGTAATAATATTTGATAATGGCGTAGAAAAAGAAAGATTTAATCCTAANGTGATGTTTAAACTTGATGCTGATAAAAAAACGGTACAACATTCTGTTGATACTATAACTTTAAATAAATTTCAGTAATGTTTAAAGATTTTAGTATAGAAAAATACAAAAAAATGAAACCACCTTCTGATAATTCATTTACAACAATGCAGGAGATTAAAGAGCTTGTTTCTATACCTATGAATAAATCTAGTGTAAAAAAACATGATGAGTTTGCTCCTCCATTTTTTGACGTAATGGTTAGGAATAAAGTTTTCAAAAACAATGATGAGGTGAAGAGCACATTCGATTTAATGAATAAATTAATAAAAAAATCCCATCCTATTATTATAAAAATAAAAGAACACTTTAATAGACCTAGGCCTAAAGTAATGGCTAAGAAAATTAACATTAAATTAAAGGATTACGAGTTAAAGTCGATGGGTACGCCCTCTTATCCTAGTGGACATTCTGCTCAAGGTGTATTAGTAGCAATGGTATTATCTGATAAATTTCCACGAATAAAAAAACAACTTATGCAGGTAGGTAAGAGAATATCAGACAGTAGAAGAGTGGCTAAAGCTCATTATAAATCTGATAGTAAATTAGGAGAGTTGATTGGAGAGGACATGTATCAACATATTAAAGATAAAATATAATGGCATATACACAAAAAAATAATCCCTTTCCTGTAACTGCCTGCGGTAGACGTAGATCAGAGCAGATGGGTAATCCATTTAAAAAGAAAAAAGGAATAGATGGTAGAGCCTGTTGGGAAGGTTACAAGCTACAAGGAACTAAAACTAAAGGTGGTAAAACGGTTGATAACTGTGTTAAAATGTAATTATGGCTTTTAAAATGACGGGCTGGAGCCCATATACAAAGGCAGATCCAAGGCGTACTATAGGTCGTGGAAAAAATTTTAACAAAGCAAACCCGACGGGTACAGGTACCGCGGCTGGTGGAGGTATGACTCAAAAAGGCGTTGATGAATATAAACGTAATAACCCGGGAAGTAATTTACAGACCGCTGTTACTGAAAAAAATCCGAAAGGTAAAAGAGCTAAAAGAAGAAAGGCTTTTTGTGCTAGATCAAGAAGTTGGAAAAGTGAAAGAGGTTTAGCTGCTAGAAGAAGATGGAATTGTTAAAAAAAAAGGGAGCAATTAAGCTCCCTTTATTATTTACATATTATTTTTAACCTCTTGGACTTCGGTTCGAATATTCTGGGCTATACCCTTTATATTCTGCATATGTTTCCTAACTCTAGTACCAGCTGATTTATTACCAGCACTAAACTTATCTGCTTCGTGCATTGCTACACTTACTTCTTCCTTTATAGTTTCCATTAAATTTTCTAAATTCATATTATATTATTTTAAATTAAACAATTTCACAATTTCCACCAGCACAAGCTAACTCGCCTGATAGATCTGTATTATCATCACTTTCAATAACCCTCGTTAAATCAATATCAGATAACACTTTGGACATTTTATTATATTCAGCTTCGTTAATGTCCTCAAACGGAGCCTGAGTGTATGTACCACCATCATATGGTAATACTGATAACCCATTGTAATATTCTCTATTACTCCACATCCATTCCCCAGCTTTATCCCATTCATCATCTTTAAGAGATATTGTAGCAGATACATTATGCGTATTACTACCTCGTCTATGACCAGGTTGTATCCATTCTAATGCTACACGCTTTACTCTTTCAAGAGTATCAAATGGTGATTCAGTTCTGAGTATTGATTCAGCTGGAGCTNTCTGTGGTACAGAAATAACAGCTGTATCGTGTGGCCTGAAGTACTCATCTTCAATTAATTCAGGATGTGACTTAGATAAATATTTATATATAGCCTCGTTTTTCCCTACGCGCATCCTACGGACATAATAATCATTATGCCACGCGTGAATGCCCGAAGATGTTCCGAGGACCAGAGATGTTGTCCCTGCAGGTTTCACGGTCGTACATCTAGCTGAAGATTTAATTCCTATAATCTTCGCTACTCGTGCGTTTTCTTTTGTCACGATATTTGCAGCGTCCTTCATATCCATTTGGAGCACAGCGGCACTCCCTATTCCTGTCATTGACACACCTATAAGAGCGTCTTTTTCTGTTGTCTCTTTCCATATTTCTCTAAGATAATGGAAGTCGGTATATCCAGCTTGCAACGTTCCAATTAANGCAGCAGCTTTTACTCTGTTATTAAAATCATTTTGATCTTCAATATCAGATACATTAACTTCACATAGATTNCAGAACTGAAATGGCCTAAGTGCTATCTCACAACAAGGATTAGTTCCCCAATCNTTATCGTTATTAAGATATATACCAGGTTCTCCAGCTCCTGATAATTCAACTCTTTTCCATAAGTCCATAAAGAACTCTTTAGTTACCTTATGTCTCATTAAAACAGCAGAATTATTTGCTCTACCTCTTTGTGGGTTAGTTTCCCACCAAGATCCAGATTTGCACGCTATCATATCATTATCAGTGGCTGTAAACAAACTGATTAATGCAGCTCGTCTAATACCACCAGCTAATACAGCATCTGCTATATGGCATATAATATCGTGTACCTCTAATGAAGTTAAAGCCACACCATCTTCTTTAGATTGAAGTATACCTTCAACTTTGGTTAAACATTCTTTTAATGGTTGTGGACCAGGTGCTTTACCACCTGATGTCACTAACCTAGCACCTTTTGGTCTGATACATGTATAATCAAAATTTACTTTAGAAAGCTTCTTGTTACTAAGATAAGTTTTCATAAGTACTTTGACCGCATCAGACCAACCTTCAATTGAATCACCTATAACAAACCTTCTAGATCTTTTCATAAAAGGTTTAGTTACCATAGGTAAATCTTTTATATGATGCTGTTGAACGGAATAACCGACTCCACATCCTGAAAGTAATAGAAACATTATCTCATTGAAAGCATCTACACCATCTACGGGTAAGTAAGAACAGTTATATAATCTATTTGGACTCACTTGAATAGGTTTACCAGCAAATTGTAAACTTCTCATTGAAGGTAATACCTTTTTAGTGAATACATATGTATAAGCTTTTCTTATTTCAATTTCTAATTTTGGATAATTCTTGATATGCATCTGCATATTTCTTTCAACTAGTTCATCCCAAGTCTCTCTACGATTTAACTCAGGCATATACCTAGCATATTTCATATGAACAGTGATATCAGAAAGTATGTTTCTATTTATATCTTTCATTTATTACTTATTATTTATTGTTATACAAAAATCTACTAGTGGTAGATACATCACATAATTTACTTTTTTCCTTTCAACGTAAGTTCTAAAGCCAAAAAGAAATCCAGGGTAAAACCCTATACTAAATTCCCAATCCATATTATTTATTTTTAGTTATTAATTCTATTACTTGATCACATTCCTTTTGGTTTTGAGGCTTATATAAAGTCACACGTGGATAACATTTGTTTATAAATCTTTTAAACAATTTCCATCTCATTGGAAAACTTTCATTGGCTCTACCTTTTGTTTCAATTATAAAATCTTCTCCAATGAAATCTGGAGTATATTTTATAGGCAAAATCTTTTTATTTCCCCTGTCTACAAACTGTCCTTTACCATTGGACTGTCTTTCGTAACTTGAGGATTCAAAGTCAAAACCTTCTATTAAGGTATATGTTCTACCTTCATAATCAGCTTTTATTTTAGCTTTCTTTAAAGCTTGATACATATACTTCTCTAGACCGGATGCAAAGGTTACACCATCATACGTAACCTTCTTTGATCTTACTGGTCCTTTTTTTCTATTCTTTCGATATTTCATCTAATGTATCTTTAAGTTCTTCTTGTGCTGTCTGTATATACAGAATTGCATCCATAAGTTCTTCTTGAATATCGACTAAATATTTCATTAGACCTTTCATTTTCGTTGTTCTCTCTTCGTGAAGAGTCGTGCCATATTTTCTAAATCCCTCATCAGATCTAGTTTTAAATTTATCTACTACACGTTTTACAACAGGATCTCTAAACTCGTCTTCATCAACGATAAAACCCTTAGCGTCCATAATTTCTCTACTACTCATATTAATTATTTTTTACAAATGTTCCATTAACCATNTTACCTTGTCTATTNACTATCTCAGCNTAAGCTCTTTCAGTNCATTCCTCTATTGTAGTACCACAAAGTTCTGCTAAGTTAGTTAGTACAACTACCATATCACCTATACCGTCCATGATCTCGTCATCNTCGTCTTTTAATATAGCTCTACCAACNTCACCAGCTTCTTCCATTAGTTTAACATATTGAGTTTTAGCATCACCGGATTCATATATCCCTCTTTGTTCTGCCCATTCTCTAATCATATCAAACATAGGTACATACTCGTGTTCCTCATGAGCTTGGTTAGGCGTTGGTTTACTTTTAAAATACTTAAGCATAGCTTTATTATATACATAACATCTACCAGTATTATACATAGAGGTTACTGCATTCTTAACTATCCACTTAGTAAGAGCAGGACCTAATATAACTGTGCCATGATCTGTTTCCCAGCTCATTTCTTGGTTATCCATTAATTGACCTTTTAATTTATTAAGTGGACATGGAAATGTTGTTGTTTGTTCTGTCACGTTTATCTTCATATTCTTATTAAATTTATTATTATTAAACAATTCACTATATGGTTTCATATCAACTCTGTAACCATATTTCTTTTGAAGTTCTAGCTCACGCTTAGATATATAATCTATATCTTCAGATGATTCTAGAATTTCGTACTCACCTACCTCATATCCTTGTTGACACTCAACTCTATTATATAAGTCATTTGTAACTCCGATCTTTTTTCCTGGTATGTGGTATAATATATATTCTTTATTCATTTATCTTTTCTATTATATTGTTATACAAATGTAAGTTATGAGCAAAATGGAAATATTCACCAACTAATAACCCAAGTTCATCAGCAACTAATAATTGTAATTTTGAAAAACAATATTGATCGTTGCAGAAACCATACCAGAGGTCATTAGAACGCATCGTAACACACATATTAAGCTTTTGACCTACAATTGTAAATTGTACAGCATAGGTACAAGGAGTATCATACTCATAAGCTTTCCATTCTTTAGCATCATAAATACTAATTGCAGCTTGTCTGGTTCTAGGGTTGTCTTTTAAAAGTTGAATAACCATATCTAATTGGTCGTTTCTTTTCCATTGCCAACCATAATTAGAATTAACATTGCCATCTTCATCAGCCATGTGTTTCCATATTTGTGGTACTTTACCATAAAGATCTTCTAACTTATGGACGTTTCTATTACCAGATAAATACCACTGCCATTCAGCTTCAGCATATTCTTGTTTCCAGTTTCTAGTTTTAAGTCCATCATGAATAAAATTATCCAATGGTTTTTTTATAGTGAAACCTACATTAAATAATGCTAGTGTATCATCGAATGGTTTACCAAATGTTAATATCTGATTAACATAGTAATGAAATGCTCCATCTGCGTTTTTAAAATTTATCATATCTTCTTTCTTTTTTTAGGATCATATATATCTCCCCAAATTGGTTTACGTTTTCTTCTCGCGGCTTCTATTTGTTTGTTACTATATTTATCATAATAATACTCGCAATATTTGTAAACTTTTTCCATGACATCTTTCTTGTCATAAATTTTAGGGTCAACGTTTCTTTTACCTTTTATTGTTATACCTATTCTCCATTGAGAGTCACCATTTACACAGTGATACTCTGGGTTTATAATTATATCATTCTCATCACACCAAAAATAAGGTATTAAACCATTATTTTCTCTCGTGTGATCAGGAAAGTCCCAATTATTATTATCTAAGCTTCCCATGGCAAAGGTCCTACATTAGTCTCTGTTATTATTGGTACGTAACTACCAGACTTTGGTTCCCAGTTAAAATGAGCTTCAGCTTGATTTTCACCAAGGTTTTGAAATTTAACTTTCAACACTTTAACTTTAACTGTATTAGCATCATAATCTCTATGAACTAATAAACCGTGGTAACTAGCGTCGTACCATTCACCACCACCTTTAATGCTGTACATTGTTGGCTCTTCAATTTTACCTTCTTTGTCTCTATACATTTTAGTAGGGTGAGCAACAACCATAACCAANACATCATACTTTTTAGCAAATGTCTCGATCTTAGTTAAATACTCCATGGTATAACGATTAACATCTTCTGTTTTACAGTCAACATCTCTAATCTTATTAAAAGGATCAATGACTAAACATTTAATACCTTTACGTTTAACAAGCTCAGCGCCTTTACGTAATACATTTTCTAATGTATACCTATCCATATCAATAAAGTAGTAATTATCATTAATATGATTTGTAACTTGTTTCCATTTAGCGGAACCAATATCATCTTTTGTTGGCATACCTTCCCATGTTTTACGTATCAGCTTATGAGCATGTAAAAAATTAGGTTTGTTTTCCGGTGATGCAAAAGCTGTTTTCCATCCGTAGTTTTTATTATAACCTATACACATTTGGTCTACAAAATCTGATTTACCTGATGATGGTATACCTGTTACAGTTATAAACTGTGAAGTATATGTAGAAAATATCTTATCGAAATTATCTAAACCAACTTGAAAACCAGGTTTAAAACCATTGTGTACAAAGTCTAATAAATCAGCCTCTAAGTCTCTAAGAGTTGAAACACCTTCTAATGGAACTTGAGTAGCAGTTATTATAACTTTTTTAAGTTCTTCTACTCCATGCTCTATTAAGAAGTCATTAGGATCTTTATTACCATTGAAATCTACCAAGTAGCAAACTTCAGCACCAAGACGTCTAATAAACTCATATCTTAAAGCTTGTCCAGCTTCATCAGCATCAACTGCTAATATGATCTTTTCTTTATCTTCAAAATAATCAATACAATTATCTAGATAATCTAAATTATTACTGTTTAACGTAGCACCGTTAGGAACTGATATCACATTTTTAACTCCAGCTTCATGTAATGCTAATGCATCCATTTCACCTTCAGTAATAACACACCAGTCATATCCTACAATACTATTAATATTGTAGAATATTTTTTCAGCACCTTTATATAGTTTAAAGTTTTTACGACCATCTCTATACTTTATATTAACAAGCTCATCACCCATAATATAATTAAACTGTATAGTATTTTCTTTCTGGCCTGTTTGAGGCATAAACTCTTCACCTGTAGTAACATATAAGTCATTTAAAGTTTGTTGAGATATACCTCTAGCTTTAAACCATTCAACAGCCTTGTTTTTAACTGGCTCAAATACTTCAACCGGTATCGGTTTTACGTATTCTTTAATAGCATTACCCTTACGTTGGTAAGTATGTAATTGAAAACTAGTATCACAGTTATGACAAGTACCGAGACCACGTTCCCAGTCATAAGAACTGCATTTAGCATTCTTATTTTTAGGTTGCCTAGTATGAGAACACAAAGGACATATCCCTTGTGTCTTACCTACATCTAAGCCGTGTTGATTGAAATTATCAATCAAAAATCCATTGATCTCTGTATTCTCTATATTCATATTAAAATGGTAAATCCTCTTTAGCTACAGCCGGCGCTGGTGACGCTGCTTGTGGTTGATTATCTCTTGGNGCAGTGGNAACATTATCACCGTTTGTCCACACTACNTTAACGTTACCTAAATAAGTTTTAGCTTGTTTAGCTTCACGTTCTTCCTTAGTTTGNTCAACGACAACTGGTCCTTGATTACCAAATTGATCGACATCATCATTAAGGGTTATGGTAATAGGTAAATACTTACCNTTCTTACCGACATATATTTTGTCTTTAGGAATCTCNGAGAGATTTATAGACGCTTTTATTATACTTGCCATATCTATTGATTTATTAGGTTAATTAATTCTTTTACTTTATTTACAGACGCACCTGTTGTACGTCTAAANTNATCATACTTTTTATGATANGGGTGTAATTTATCAGGAGAGTTAGCNTTGAAATAAAAATTATCTTTTGTTGCTTTAAATCTCTTGCCTGATATTGCACAGGTTTTCATTTTATATCCCATAGGTTTATAAGGTTTTTGTTATTAAATATTGCTTACTGTCAAAATCTTCTGTCTTATAGAACAGATCGTACGCGTCAGTAGCTTTACGTACTTTTTCCTCACCAGATTTATAAAAGTCTGGTGAACAGTCGAACAAACCTATTTGATGTGTTTCTTTGTCTATTACCATAAACAACATCTCATAACCAAATAGGTTGCTATAGATATAAGCTTGACTATCATAGTTAAACTTAGAAGCTGACCACCTGAATCTATCAAGATCACTAGTTGTCTTAAGATCTATGACAAGTTTTTCTTCATGGTTAATAATATCTGCTTTACCTTTCCATTTGTTACCAAATATCTCTGTAACACCAGGGACTTCAAAGTCCCCTTTTATAAGGCCTCTACATATATTATTATCCATTACAATCTCTGTCATTAATTCTATTTTATCAACCTCATGTTGTAATAAACAGATCTCTCCTTCAGACATNTCTTTNTATTTCTTAGTNTTCCTAGTACTAGATTCTATAATCTTAAATCTNTTAAGTTTATCTGGTTCTAGTATTGCTGTATGAAAGTAACCACCTACAACCATAGCTGTAGTACGTTGTTTCTCTCCGTGTAGCAATTTAGGGTTTTTAAGTAATACTGATATGTCTGAATTACTTAAGAACTGTTTACCATAGTCTCCATAGTAATGTTCGTCCTGTTTTAATTTCTCAATTATTTTTTTATCCATTAACTCCGTTTTTTAATGTTTTCATTTGTTCAGGTGTAACGGTATACTTAGACTCGATAGCAGAAATACTTCCTCCATCTTTTACAAACTCAACAGCTAGTGCATACTGATTATCAGTCATTTTAGCCTTAGCTTTATTCACAATTCTACTAGCTTTTCCGTGACTATTAGTTGAGTCAGCATCGGCTGTATCATCAATTAGAAATAAGTTGCCTAATGCATACTTTTTCCCGTAAGATGAAGCTGCTCCAAATTGTTGAGCCGTTTGCATACCTTTTTGTGTAAGATCTACACCGACTATTGCTGTTGCTGTGATTGAATTTTCGCCATCAGAAATCGTGGCTGTTGATTTAATTGTAGGAGGTGTATCATGAATTAATTCTTCATCAACTCTTACTGATACGTTCTCTCTAAGTAAGAAAGGCTTTACTGCCTCGAGTATATCTTCTGCTTTACGGAAATAGTATTTTCCGAAAGAATTATAAGAAGACTTTTTTGCTTTTAATTCAGTCTGTATGACTGCTAATTTTTGGTTTAAATCTTTCATTGGTTTATTGTTTTGGTCTATAGATATAATTACATATATTTATTAATATTTACATTAGTATATTGAGTGTAACCTACAGGTAATCAACCACTTGCGAGTAAGGAACTTTCTCGATTAACTTATCTATCGCAAGTTTTTTTAGCTGTGAAATACGTACATAAGAGCTACTACCTTTTATCCCTAAAATGTCAGCAATTTCCTTAGCTGAATGCTTATCACAATCAAGTCCATATGATAATCTTAATACTTGAAACTCTTTAGGGTTTAAGTGTTCTAACATAAGACCTTTTAAATAAACTGCTAATAAATTGTCATTATATTTACTCAAATCAGGTATATTATATGCAGCGGCTTGTTGCTCTGGAGTACCATCGTCTAAACTAGTAAATACTGAGTTAAAAAACAATTCAACAGCTTTACGATCTTCACCGAAATCTTTTCTGATCTCATTAAGTTTGTGCTCTGGTAATCGCATTGTGCCCCTATTATTATTAATACCTCTACGTATAGCACCTTTAATTCTTTTAGATAAAAATGATTTTAATCTTTTAGTTGGCTCTTCCGCTTCTAATATTGTATCCCATTCTATTCTATCTACACCAGCCGTTAAACCATAATTACCTATTGATATAAAATCATTGATAGTTAACACGCCGCTAGCAGCTTGGGATGTTGGAAACTTTCTAGCTAAGTTCTCAACTAATGGCAAAAACTTTGTTATTAATTCATTCCTACTTAATTCTTCGTAAGGTAAATCAGGTATTCTATTTAATGAGGCAGACATATCGTGCTTCCATCTCACATAATTTTGTACATTATACTTTTTCATAATTTTCATTTAAGTTTTTAATATATTCTAAACACGCACTCCAGTTTCTGTTTTCCCAATTTCTGTTAAACCAAAACCAGTTACCTTTGAAGTCTGGTTGACCTCTAAATCTAGTATCGTCAATTAGAATATCACCGATTAATAAATCTTTTCTATGTGTAAGAATCAACTTACGTTTTAAGTATGGAAAATGCTCTTCAAGCCATTCTCTTTTATGACCCCATACTTCAGGTCTTGTCCAAGGAGGAGTTGATGCTATAAAAATCTCGTGGTCTGCATTTAGCTTGGCTACAGATTCTATAGCACCTTCCATTACTGGTAGTGTTCTATAATTTACTACAAGATCTGGTCTTTTACTAAGTTTGTAACCTTGGTATTCTTGACCTTGTTTAAAATCAGATATAACTCCGTCCATATCTATATATATTCTCATATTTCTTCGTTTAATCTTTGTTTCTCTTGTTTTAATTCGTCATTCATGTGACGATATATTGTTCTTGGTGTTACATTTAACATTTTTGCAAGCTTTGATATTATTATCCTATAACCTTCGTAATTAATTTGTGTCATAGCTTCATATATATCTGACTTGTCTATACCATTCATTCTACCTATTAATTGACCTACAATACTTAATTTCTCTGATTTAGTTAAACCACAATTCCACTTAAATATAATCTTTCTAAGTTTATTAGTTGGTGGATGCTCTAAATCTACAACACTCAAATCATCTATAAGTCTAGCTACATTCCATTTATTAATATTAAATGTTATGAAACCATTGTCTTTGTCGGTTATATACATTGCTATATCCATAGCATCTTGCTCNTTCCAATCAGGATTTAAATGCCATAATACTAAAACATGCCATTTTAAGCTTCTNTAGGTTGTTATTTTAGCTTTACTTCTAAATAGATTATAACACTGGTATGTACCATCTTTATAGAATAGATACTGATCTGTTTCTATATCTGGTATATCTGTAATAGGATCTCTTCTCCATATTACACGGTTATTAATTAAGTAATCAAATTTTCTCTCCATGTGTTATTTATGACATTAGCCTGTTACTATTTAGATCTTTTCTGGCTGTTGTCACAGTTTGGTTTTAAGGTTCTTAATATAATTCTATTTGAATTATATTTTACTTTGTTATATTTTTCTATTTTAAGTTTTAATCTTTTATTCATAATACTTAGCGTTTTCTTCCCAACAGTTACTACAACAATCAGGGTGGTCACCTAAAGTCAGTTCTACTCCGCAGTGATCACAATCTTTTTTATCTATCATTTTTTCTATTATAGCAAAGTATCTATCTGCTAATTCATCTTTTTTATTCATAATTTCTTATACATTTAAATAGCGGGTGTCTATAACTACCTGCTTTAGTTCTTTCAAAATAAGTGAAGGTGGCACGTTGGCCCATATATTCATGGACGTTTTGTAACATTAATGCAAGATCTTTATAATTATGACCTTTACCTGGTGGACAGCCGAACTGATTTCCATCATCATCTTGCATCACAAACTTGCCTAACGTACCGGCTCTCTTGCCTTTACCTTCCTCATAACCAACTATGTTAGCTTCAGCATCGCTGAAATCTTTGAATTTTCTAAGACTATGAGACCTCTTACATTGGTAAGGTGTGTCTAGTCTTACAATAGAACCTTCGTAACCAGCTTTTAAATTAACCGCATGAGTTAATCTAGCACCAGCTTCAGACGTCATTTGTACAGTTGGTAAGTGATTTATACAATAACATTCTTGTAAGTTATCTGTAATCCATTTATTACGTGTACTAAATTTCATCTTTTTATTNACAATATCATAGCAATGAAACTGTACCATCTCACGNGAATTAAGCATGTCTATATCATCAGGAGTTTGTCTCCTAACTATAGATATGATTTGTTCAAAATCATCTCTTAGATCATGATTATATAACTCACCATCTAGTACAACATTCGGGTGTTTTTTAAAGAAAGGTATTAATGCATATAATATATGGTTAATATTTTTCCACACTTTACCCGTACGCGAGTACGCTACTATATGACCTGCATTATGTTGTATCAAACAACGCACACCGTCAAGTTTTGGTTGTATAAATACAGGTTTACTGTAGTCTATTGGTTTTGAGCTTACCGGGTAAGCTAACATTGGTTTATTCCTCATCTTCATCTTCTAAATTCATTAAATCAGAGCTAAGTTGCAAGCCTAACTTGTCACATAACTCCATAATTCTTATTTTCATTATAGCACATTTCTCATATTCTTCACGATCTAAATATAGATTTTGTAAGGTGACACAGCGTGCTAACTCACCTATCGTGTTATCTCTTATATTGACATCAAGCCAATCTTCTTGTTTTGTATCTTTAGCTAAATCTATAAGCTCTTTTGCTATAAACTTAGCTAATCGTTTCAAATTGTCATCAGATATATTATCCATTACTCTTCGTATTTAGTTTGTAATTTACTTGGTTTACCTACAAATATGCAGTTTCTATTGTAATCAAATATGCTAATCCACACATCTTTACCTGCATCACCCCATACCACATACTCATAATCTAACCAACCATGAGGGCAATCTGGATTATCTATATACACATAACCTGCTTCTTCTTTTAATTCTGCAATTAATGAAGCTGCTAAACAGCCTAATCCATTAAATACAGCGTTTCTGTCTCCACCTAATCCATTAACTATTCTCTTACCATCAATATAATCAGCTATTGTCACACCTAATCCTTCAGGGTAACCATCATATTGTTTGTAAATACTTACTAATTTCTTCTCTGGTATTTCACTAAACGATACTCCTTCTTCACGTTTAGCAATATGTATTGTTGCTCTTGTTCCCATATTATTTAATTTTTACTTGTATTGCATATACTAGAAATATAAATACCCAAGCTACTAATACAGCTCCAATACTTAATCCAGCATCTGTTATTGTTATATCCATATTAATCTTCTTTTAACAGGAATTTGTCACCATATAATAAATCCATATGACTGATAGTCAATAGATTAGTATGGTTGTGCAATATTATGCTATTAACATCATGTACTTTCAAGTCTGACCAAAAATTAACAGATTTTAAACCGTCAATTAAACTCATAGTTGAAGTAGGATATTTCTTTAAATCTTCCTG
>JGI25128J35275_1000355_pt1 | contig 14192 bp, 25 predicted proteins | sample ETNvirenome_2_60_FD_35275 | JGI IMG/M metagenome (IMG submission 35275)
CATATCCACCTTGCGGAAGTTTCCTCACTTGTTGAACAATACACCCCACCAAATAATGATTGTATTCCATCTCGTAAGATTGAGCCTAAGTTCTCTTTAGGTGTAGCGTGATAATATCGTGGCATCATTCATCATCCCAATTCGTATCGTCACAATCTTGTTGAGTCCAACCGTGGACTTCTTTCATATGTGCGCTAATAGTTTCTCTATTGTTTGACATGATAGTGTGGCATCCACAAAGATAAGCGTACATGCAAAGATATAGTGGTTTTTTATCAGTCATTTCTATCTCTCCTTTTTTCATAGTCTGTCTTTTGATTTAGGTGAAAATATTCAGAATGTCCTTCTTGCAATTCCTTATTTTTTTCCTGCATGAATTTTAATTTATTCACCCGCTTCTTTAATTTCTTAATTACCTTTTTCAGTTTGGCTTCTACACCTTCTCCCCTTTCAAGTTTAGAAGTAAGAATAGAAATTTCATTTTCTAATGCTAGTATTTCTTTCATAATATCACAACCATGTATCTTCTTGGGCCGCTTCGCAAATTCCAAAATAACTGCAATGGGCGCAGGTCTTATAGAAGAACTTGGCAGGGAATAATTTTCTTTCATATGCGTGAATTAATCTCGCAATGCTTTTGAGTACAGAAGTCATAGAAGTTTTCTTTACCTTCTCTACATGAATAAAGTTTGATATTGGATAGTACCAAGACCAATGCGTTACATCTAGATTCGGTTCTAATCCTGCTTGGCGCAGAACTGCTTCACTAGAATTNTCTATCATTAGTTTGTAGAAAGCCATTTCCTTTCTCATAGGCGACATCTTACTATCNCTCCATTTTCCGGTTTTGAATTCCATAGGAATGTAGCCATCTCCTTCTCTGAAAACCCTATCAATAATACCCTGTAAATGCACTTTGTAATCTCTGCGAAGAGGGTATTTAGGGTCTGTATTTGCATCAATAATAATCTCACAATCAAGTAGGCCTTCGTTACAAGCAGGTAAAAACTCGGTCAGTTTATCTTCTGCCTTTGCTTCTGAAAATCTATTTGCTTCAAAGGCCGCTATTGTAATGTATTCATCAAAGTAATCATCAATAGGAAATAGGCCTACGCAATAGTCTACCAATTCATCGTGCGACATATTCTCTGCCTTAGCAATGTCAAAATCGTTGAAGAAATCTTCTCTTGCATTGTGCATTACTGTACCCTTTCTCATGGCTTCGCTTTGGTCTTGAGGCAACCTTTGAATATAGCCAAACTCGTATTTTTTAGGACACCAAAGATGGCTCATCATAGAAGATTTTGTAATCTTCAAAATAGGTTCATCTTCGTTGTCGTAATTATCAGTATTCCACTGATAAGTATATTCTTCCATTTGTTTTATTTCATTTTCATATGTCATATTACCACCAATCGTCAAAACTTGTTTGTATTCTACCTGTTCGGATTGAATCTGTATTCCAACCCATAGCCTTGTAGATAGGCTCTGCTTTTTTTATCACGACATTTGCATAAAATTGCAAATCCGGCTCTACATTATCAAACTCTTCGTAAGTCGTGGCGGAAAAATACTCCGCAGACTTGGATTCGTTAGTTAGAGGATGAGTAAATGTATCTTTGGCTCTTACTTTCATAAATAAATACGAATCATCATAATCCATATTCAATTTTTCTCTTCCATAGAGAACTCCGCCGACTCCTTCGCCGAAGGAAGGCTTCTTATTTTGCAAAGTGGTGAAGTTTTTCTTTTCTTCTCCGCACTTTTGGCAAAAATCTATAGAATAACAATCTTCAACCTTGTATTTCTTATTACAGTTCGGACATTTTACGGAAAATCTCTCGACCTTTAGGCGACTTCGCTTAATTATATCGACTTTTGAAAAATCGCTATTTATTATTGAAGTGTAGATTCCATTTAGAAAGGAATTAATTTCCTTGAAGGTATTATCGTTAAGCCACATTCTCAATACTTCCGTTTGGACACCCTTTGCCAAGGGAGTTTCTGAAATACGCTTCGCAGTGAATCCCGTCATGGTAAATTCGGGCTTTTCTAAATCATAGCCATCCTTCCACGAAATCAGACCTGCGTTTCTATTCTTAGTGGCACCAACCCCCAACCTAGAGAAGTATTTTTCAAACTCTAAAACTACAGGATGCTCACTTAGACCCAATACATTCGGAAATGATTCTCTAACATGGTCGTTAATTTCAACTAGAGCCTCCTTAGCCTTATCAATTGAATCTATCTTAACATAGATAGAATCTGTATGCCCATATACTACTTTCATTCTTCCTCACCAACTATTCTAAACGCCTTTCTTTTTTTGCCCTTGACTTTTCTTTTTTCTCCATCTATCTTCAAGAAAGTAGTTCTAAGTCTTTGTTTGCAAGACCAGCCTCTTTTCAAAAAGGCCCTATTGGTAGCCAAGTTTGCAAATCTTTTCTGAGGGTAGTGGTTTCTATTTACTACTTTATGTCCCGAAAGTTCTTGATACCTGTCTATTATTCTAGGCATAATATCTTCTACCCAAAAAGAATCTTTTGTAATAGTTGATAGAACTTCATCCATTGCTTGACAACCAGCATTCCAATCTAAATTTCTAGAGGCACCCCTACCCATTATGAATTCCTCCCTATGTGGGAAAGTTTCCAACAACAAACAGTCATAGAATTATTCGCCATGCTTTTGCTTTTGGTAACTCCCGACTTTTCAAAAAAAGGATATTTATTCAAGGTCTGTGCAACATTTTGCTTAGTGTAAGTAATTGTGAACTTCGTGCCCTTCTTAGTCGTTTGGTCTAATAGCAAAGAAAAAACTTCTTGGCTCGTTAGGCATTCATTTTCGCTTTCGTTAAAGGCCCTAATTATTCTTTTACATATTCTATTTTTATTGAAATAGGCCCTATTCTCTTTCATTCAATCAGCCCCAATATTTTTTCAACATAGACACAAGCATCCATCAATTCTTCCTGCAAATGTGTTAGCCATTCTCTAATGGAGAGAACTTCTTCCTCCATAGTTACGCCATACTTCTTTTTTCCGACATCAGACCTAGCCTTAATTTTCCTACATACTTCATCTTCTATTTTACTCATAATATCACCGTTACTATTGTTATAATCGTAATTATATTTACAATGTTCACCATCATTAATATCTTGTTTGATTTTGCTATCATTGCCAATAATTCTTCTAATAGTTCATTGGTCTTATCCATCATCATTAGATTTTCAACTCCAATTCTATTCCGACTATCTCCGCCTTGCGTTTTAGATTTTTCATCATATCCATTATCTCTTCAATTTCTCTTAGAGAAGTTTCCCAAGTTTCTTCTGAATCATAGTCTACCCGAATTGTAATGTATTTAGTTTTCATACTGTTTCCTCCAATGAAAAGAAGTTTATTACTAGCCCCAATAATAGAAGGGTCGGCACTATAAAAAACATTACCAAAAACGCCATACAATTTAGAAAGTATTCTGCGAGATTGGATTCAAAATGTCTTTGACTAAAGAACATCTTGATTGCAGGTGGGAAAAATAATGCTATGTATAATCCTGCAAGAGCAAAATAAATTCTTAGTTCGCTATCATATAATAACTCAATCATCAATAACCCTCCATTCTCTATTAGGTAGTTGCTCTAAATTATCCATTCTAGATAGAATATATCCGATGGTGGTACTATTTTCTACAAGGTTAGTACCGTACTTTTCAATAATAAATATTCTAAGATTTTTAGCAGTAAANGGTTGTGTAATATTATGCACTTCCTTCTCTACTCTTCTACGAAATATTGTATTCATATCTTCATCTCCTTCGCTTTGAAAGCCGCACTTCTAATTGCTTCTCTAGCACTAGCAGTAATGCTTTCTGCTAACTTAACATTAGACCAACCGAATCCAGCAAAAGCAAGAATCCCATAGAAGGAACTCATCAGCCTTTTGACCGCCATTTGGTTATTGTGCCATTTCTGATATTCGCCATCATCCAATAGCCTTGCTTCTCTCATCCTTGCTTTATATTGGTTACGCAATTCTTTCAATTCTAGAACTGCCGTTGGTAACAATCCCAACTTATCAGTCTTGAAATAAACCATGTCCTTCTCATCACATATGCTGAAGTCCTTGGGCGTAGCAAGGTTTGCCCCAAATTCAGTGGGGGTATCGCTAATAGTTTCAAACGAAATGTTCCTAGCCAATATCATCGAAGGATATAGTCCAGCAAAGTCGAATGCCGCTACTCCTTTGTGTAGGCCGTTGGTATTCTCGCTAAGTGGGTCATAGACCATAGCCCCTTGATAGGATAAACTCTCCTTGCAATTTTTACAAGTCTTTGCCTTCTTATCATTNACTGTACCGCAGTTATTACAGACTTTATTCTTAGGTCTGAATCCTGTTGGTGCTTTCCAAGTGGCATTCCTCATAAAGTAAATTCCTCCCATATGACTTGCNTANAAACAAGCATCGAANGGCGCAACTAGTAATCTCTGCAAAGCCAATATTGCTTCGCTACAATAATTAGATTCGTCAATCTCTACCATTAATTCTACATCTATCAAAGCATACTGAAGATAAGTTTCTGTATCTTCTAGCCATGCTCTGCGATAGAATTCATTTGGGTCGGGAAACTTTTCCGACTTCAATTTATTTCTACCAAGAATAGTTTCCGAAATATAATTTAGACTTAGAGAAGGGAGTGTTCCTCTTTGGGAATCATTCCATTGTCGCTCAAATGCCAAATCTAAGTTTAGACAAATCCTACCACCAATAGGTTGAGAGATAGGGGAAAAACCATCTTCTGCCTTTGTGAATCTATGTCCTTCCTTGGTCGGAAAAACATTCGATACTTTAGCATACGGAGATAGCCTTAGAGGATTAACACCCAATGCACAACACCTATCAATTAGTTTAGGTAAATCGAACTTTAGACCAAACCAAGCAATTAACATATCGGGGTCTTTGTCTACCATTGTAGTAATGAAATGTTCAAGCATATACGCCTCATTATCAAATACATGAAGATTAATTTCATCAGAATCTAATTTTGTTTCTTCTGTTATATTAGGAAACCACACCCATTGGCTATATTCCAAGTCATAATTATCATACATTACAATAGTAGTAATGCAATCGTGGTGTTCTCCGCCTTGTTGCCATTCCATATCCCAATACCATTTACGCATATTGTATTCCGGTAGTTTAGATAAATTATCTACGGCATATCTATGATGATATTTTACATCTGCTTCCCAAGTTTGGATAAATCTATCTTTAGCAATTCTAACATCTTCAGAAGTTTCAACATAAACCTTCTTTAGTTTAGTTCCTTCCAAAGAATACCATTCCCCTTCTTCGTATTCAAATTCTCTTTTGATATACTTAGAAGGATTATAGAACTTCATCTCTCTGTGTTCATTATCTATGAAAAAATAAGGTCTGAACTTTTTAATTTCGGACTTCTTTTCCCCATTCTCTCTCCATGATAAATAGATACGGTCATTTGTACTGAATGTGGAAATAATCATTTAATCAACTCATATGCGGCGCACGAATTAGTTTTCTATCTTCACCTACTAAAAGAATCGGGAACTCATCTTTTAGATATATATTTATCTTGCCATCAAAGAACTTATGGAGAGGCCCCGACCATTCTACGGTGGCGGCTTCTCCAATATTATTGGAAGAATCCATTACTTCTTCATACCTGTTGGTGGCGGAAGATTGACTACTGATTTTTACTGTGTCGTTATCGTAGTCGACTTTGTAGACTCCGCTTTTTACTAATTCGCAAAGTCCCATTGTCTTTTTGAAATCTTCAGAATGTAGAGTAAAAGCGGCTTCCCACTTTGACGAACCGAACATAAACAAAGTTTCCGGAACTTCTTCATAAGTAATGTGTTCAAGCATTCCTCTAATTCTAGAAATAGAATTCATGCTAGCATGTGCAAGTATTCTAGGAAGAGTAGCGGATTGGTTATTACAAGATACATTCAAAGTATCTTCTCCTGTAAATGTAACCGTACCACTAAACTTCTTGATGAAAGGAGATAGGGCCTTTGCATCAAATACAAACTCCCCATCTTCTTCTCCTTCGACTTCTAAATTGATATTTAGAGAAAGTGTAGAATCTGCATTCCACATTTCTAGAGTATTTCCTTCTAGGTTCAAATAAACACAATCATCTAAACTAGAATTAGATACGCCGTATTTTCCCTTTCCTTGAATATCTTCCAGAGCCTTTTGCATAATTTTACTATCAATATTAAACTTCATCTATCTTCACCATACTTTCTATTTTATTGGCATTAAGTACAAAACTATTAGTGTCAAATATAAAAAACAGCGCATGTCCCAAATGTGCGACTTCGGATAGTTGGCCTTTATAGAAGCAAACATCATGGAGTTCTGCACCCTTGTACTTGACACGATAATTATTACCTAAACATTTAGGTAGTTTTTCGCTCATATTTTACCCTCCTGTAATTCCGGTATTCCGTTCCAAACAATGTTAGGTGGAGAACCATTGCGAATAGTCCAAACCTTTCCAACTAAATTGCCGTTAGTTCTACTACCAACTAATTCTGCTAGGAAATGAGTTTCGCCCTTCACTTTCTTTCTTGAGCAATGAATCTCCTGCTCAAGTTTTCCACCCCAATCTCTCCAAGCAGGAATCATTCCTACAGGAGAATTGTCTTGGTACTTTTCCGTTTCGTGAGTAATGTAAATTACATCACAATCCAAATGATAGATAGTTTCTAACAAATGGTAGAAAGTTTTGTTTCTAGGGCCATATTGATATGGCATCATTTTTGTAACTACAGTTGGATTAGGATTTACTTTGTAAATACACTTATCGTACCAAGAGTCTACACCGTCCATAACGAAAATAGGTTTCTCTCCCTCTTCTAATTTTCCTCTAACATACTTTACAAAAGAATGAGAGTTTTCTTCACTTTGTTTAATATCAATTACATTGTCTTTGTCTAAAACAATCGGACAATAAACTTCGATATTTTCTGAAGCATCGTGACATTCAAACCAAGTTGATTCTACGCCTCTATCCCAATCTAAAACATAGATTTTCCTATCGGGGAAATCTAATGATATTCCGGTCTTTCCGGTTTTTGGTTGGCCCCAAATACCTAGTACCATTCTAGATTTTCTACTTTCTCTCTTCTTCTTCATGTAGTCAGCAAAGGAAGAATTAAATTCTTCTTGCTTCTGTCCGAAGATTGTTTTTCTCTTTTCATCTGCTGTCGCTTTTGCGGCAAGCATTCCTGTTGTTGCATTATTAGTAATACTCAAATTTACCACCTATCTCAAACTGTTTCATATCTATTTCTTGTCCCCTAAACTTCGTCCAAATTGTTAATATTCTTTGGGCTGTATCTTTAGGACACACGAATCTAATTTCTTTTTGGCCTATGTGCATTTTCAGCATAATGCCTTCTTCGCTTTGTCTCCATGTAATAAAATCGACACTAGCAATATCTGCTAGATAACTACCCGATTTCAGAACATATCTATCTTCTATTAAGTCATTCATTTTAATTCCTCTTAAATCTAAACAGGGCTTTGCACCCATTTGAGTATCTATTTTGCTCCGTAAGTTTATACTTACACTTACGATGTAGGGAACGACCCCTCGGAGTATCAACTAAACCAATCGTCGTCGGTTTCTTCAAACTGCTCAATCTCTACAGGAGAGCCAACTCTTTCTACTACTAGAATTCCCGATACATTAATTGTAACAGGTTCGGGGCCTTCATCTCCTTGTCTTTGAGAAGTTCTACCGATAACAATAATATTGCTACCAATTCCGAAATCAATATTGATATGTTCCGGAACCCAACAAGTTGTCATATTGTTACCGCCTTCGTAGTCAAACTCGGCGTTTAGGTCAGTAATATTTAGAACACGGTTTCCATTGCTGAAAGGAGTCATGTTCATGTTACAAACAGTACCGTCTGTAATTACATATCTCTCCTTTACAGGAAGCATTGCTAGGTTTCCATGTTGTCTATCAATGTCCACCAATTCTACAATCTTATTAGAGAAGGTATTCGTCAATACTTCAACATAGTTGTAGTTAGACATATCCCTATAATCTTCTGATTGAGGGTCTAGTTCCCTGTTTAATTGTAGGCTTTCTTTTGTTACCATAGTATATCCGTAAATGTCGTCAGAATTTTCATTCTTAATTACGGTCATATGTAGGAACTCAAAGCAATTAGGTGCAAACTCTAAACAGCCATCTTTCTTGTACGAAAAGAAGTACGGTTTCATTTCCGTACTATCTCCAACCATACCATAGAAAACTCCTGTTCTGCGGAACTCTTGTGCCGGAAGTGGTTTTCCGAAGTTTCTGTTAGTCCCACCGTTAGGATATTTTTCTGTAGCATCCAAAGGAATAACCATATTGCCTTCGATTTCTTCAGCACCATTCGGTAGGTTCTTAGCAATTCTTTCTTGGTAGTCGCCCTTGAATACTCTTAGAATCTTCCAGCCATCTTCTGTTTCTTCAGCAGTAGCAATCAGACCCGCTTCTAAAGCGGCATCCGGATTTCTAGCGTATTCTTCTTTGGCCTTGTTACGATTCCAAACCATAGTATCTCTTGGCGATTCAAGAGAGACAAAGAACCCAAATGCCTTCTTAGACAATTGGTTACTTCCTCCGCCACCACTAGGTTTAGACTTCTGCCTTCGGCTCTGTGCAACATGACTTCGCCAAAGTCCAAGTCCAATAGGGCTGTTTGATTCAACCCCGTTTTCTCTGCAAATATCTTCATACTTGGTAAGTCCCTCTTCGGAACTTAGGCCAAGAAGATTTGCTCCTTGCTCAATTTCTTTCTTCAATTTTTCTTCCATTTTTTTTCCTCCTTTTCATATTAGTTGTCCTACCATCCAAGAGATTAATACTCTTGGTGTCATGGTAGTGGAACGGTATTCGCTTTCTCCTATCACCCTCAAAAACTTGTATTTGGTATTGTTATCTAATGTAGCATTGATGATAACATCATGCAAAGATACACAAATATCCTTGACGGTTTTTCCGTCATACAATAGTGTGTGTAGTTTGGTAAGAATGTCAGCATTTTTATTTATTATCTCATTAACTATATTTTCATATTCTTGTAGTCCTTCTTGAACTTGAACCTTCAGTGGTTTATCAGAAGCAATCGCCGCCTGTAATTCGGTTATTGCCCTCCTTAAATCACCACCATAAACGCCTATAAAGCCCTGCATTTCGGACTCGGTTGGCCTGTTGGTGATGCCTTCAGACTCCATGATGTCATTTAGGATTTGAGCAACTGTATCATTTTGTAGTGGCTTGAAATGATAGTTTGCACATCTACTTTGTAGAGCGAAAATGATTTTGGTTCTATCGTTACAAGTAACAATAAACCTAACATTTTGAGAGTATCTCTCCATTATTCTTTTCAATGCGTTTTGTGCATCGTTTGTCATTCCATCCATTTCATCTAATAAAATGATTCTGAATGGAACATCTCCTAGTTTTCCACTTTGAGCAATTTCCTTGATTTTAGTTCTAACAGTTTCTAATCTTCTATCATCAGAAGCATTAATTTCAAAGAAGTTATCTAGAGCATTTTCTCCAAGTAATGTTTTGGCTAGTGCCAAACCTGCGGCAGTTTTACCTGTACCCGAAGTACCGTAAAACAAAACATTCGGCATGTTCTGTAACTCTACCCAATTCTCTGCATCCATTACAAAGTGTTCTTGTCCTTTTATTCCGCTTAGTAAAGCGGGTCTATATTTTTCCGTCCATAGCATAATAATCACTCAACTTAATTTGTTTTACTTTAGGTTTAGATTTTCTTATCTTCTTTTCACCAAGACCGAGTAATCTACACTCACTGTTGTTTAGTTTAGTTTTAGCATAAATGACAAAATTATCATCTTTACACAATTGGCGGAGAAGTCTTTCATCTCCACTTCTTAATCCCAATCTTCTACATAAGTATGGGATTTTAGAATAGGAACCCCTCTTAGGGAATGATGGCCTTCCGTAGTTTTTACCTTGATAGGCATAAGCCAACATCTCGTAAAAATAATGTTGGGGCCATCTTCTTTTTACAACTCCGTCTACAAATATTAATCTATTCGGATGAATGTTTTCAATTAACCAAGACATAATCTGTGTATCAGACGGTTTGTTTATTTTCAATATTTTTGCAATCTTATCTCTATCGCTTTCTTTCATATAATCTAAGACTATATCAAAAGTTTCCTTTTCATACGAAAAGGGTTCTTCACTTCTAGGTGCTAATTCTTTTATTGAATCCCTAAGATGTAAATTGGAACCTGCTCTTTTGAACTTAACCATATTTTTAATTTCAGAAGGAATACTTTTTTGATTCAAAGAAGTCATTACTACTTTACCTTTGTAATTTCTAAGAACATTTAGAACTTCATCCTTTTTTGGCTTGTAGTGAATATCTTCAATTATTATTCCTCTTTCTTTTGGAATAGATTTGACATCATGTATTTCCATAGTATTAGCGTAGTAGATAATAGCATCTTCAAACATCTCCCTTGCCATAGTAGATTTACCACTACCATGTTTTCCTGTAATTACAATAGTTCTATCTTTGCTCATTGAGGTAAGTCCCATTAAATCAATCCCTTTATTTTTAATATTTCATCCAGCCCTCCTAGGGTTAGATGTCTTTTATCACACATTATTTCTACTACGGTTCTGAAGTCCGGCCATTGGTTTCTTGCATCAAAGTATGCAGAGGGAATCATATCCACTATCGTTTTTAGTGAACTGATTCTTGAAATAGTTAGAATAGGTTTTTGTCTTAGTTTAGATTCTATCTCTCTGATATGAGAATGTATTCCGTGTTGATGAAAGGTTCTTTCTATTTGTCGAAGGAAGGGCATCTCTCCCCTAATCTGTAACTTGGGTTTTATCGTATATCCCAATGTACTTCGATAGTCGCTTTCTACACGAATTTCGCAATTAGCCAAACCTATGAAAATACCAACTAAAACATCTTTACTAAACATTACTTTCCACCAATCTTAATCCTAGGAAATCATTTTTTAATCTCAAATAATTTAAGCAATCAGAAACGACTTCTGCGATATAATCCTCTAAATGTTTTTTATCTTCCGGAAATACTATGCAGAGATTGGTTCCTTGATATGTATTCAATACTGTTGCTTCTTCTTCTTCTACTTCTTTGACTAACATCATTATAGGACATAGTTCATTTTCTGCAAGTAAATGTAATTTTAATCCCCTGTTCAAGAGTCCGGTATATTCGTCTGTTAATTCACCATACACCATATAGTTGAAGGTAGTCACTACCCCGTACTGTTCCGTCCACTTCTGCAATTCCGTTTCTATCATTTGCATCAAAACCCGTTCATAGTCTGAATAACATCTGCTACGGTATTAATATCTGATACATATTTATCTTCTCTTATATTTACGATGCGGGGAAATCTTAGACCGATATTTCCCTTTTCATCTCGACTGATTAAATCAGCAGTGACTTCTAAAATCACTTTAGGTAGGAAGTGATATGTTCCATCCTTGTATGATTCTACTAAAGTTCTAAGTTTGTTTGTCAGAGAAAACATTTCTCCTTCAGTTAATCCGGTTCCAACGGAACCNACATTCATAAATCCANTTTCGCTTTTTACTGCAATATCATAAGAGGCGAAAACGCTAGACCTAGCACCTTGGCCGTATCTAGCAGAAGTAATTACAACATCTAAGTTTATTCTTGGGGGTTTGTACTTGGCCCAACCTTTACTTCTTTTCCCTGCTTCATAGGGAAGCGTACTGTCNTTGACAATAATNCCTTCAAAGCCATCATTAATCGCNCTATTGTAAAATGCTAGAACATCACCGTCCTCTTCCATTCTATGTGCTTGGTCGGGCAATTCTTTCATCATAGTGAGTCTNTCCGAATACGGCATATTCATCAGAGTTACTGTTCTATATTTTAGACAATCAAATATAACCCACTTGACTTTTACTTTNTCTCTAGCCTCTTCGTGATTTTTAGAATGTACTCTAGTTCCCATCAACTTATGTTCGGCGGGGGAACCATCCTCTTTGATTGGATATATTTCTCCATCAAGAATACAACGGTCTACGGGGTATTCCCTAACTGTTTCAACTACATCTTGAAACTGCGGAGTTACTATNTTNCCNTTNCGNTTAAAGATAATTACACTATCTCCTTCTTTGTGAATCTGATACCTATTACCATCATATTTGTAATCTACAATTTTATTCTTAGGCCAATCTTTCATCGGTATTTCCCTAGCAAGCATAGGCTTAACAAACCTACCATGAGTAATATTTGTTGGTGGGGTTTCATTCATTTCATAATATGTAACTAAATTCGCAATATCATTAAAATTACTATGTTGCTTTACTTCTTTCAACGGCTTATCGTAATACTTAGCAATCATCTTTTGGACAGTGCCTAAGTTAATTCCATTTCTAGGAACCTTCAGCCAATATCTACTAAACCACTTNCTTTCTAANGCAGACATTTCAGAAAAAANACTTTGGAATAAAATATATTCATTTGAACCTATTCCTCCGCAATCTAAACTAAGTATGTTTAGAAATCTATTCAGTGGTATTTCGCAATTGCTTTTTTTCGATGCGTTTAGAAAATAACAAACATCTCCAATGTCTTTCATTGCCGAATAGTCTGAATCTATTTCATCTTCAAACATATCACAAGCCTTGGCTATCCATTTTTTAGCCTTGGATATGCCGACATTAGAAGAAGGGTATTCCAAAGATAGTATTTGGAATAATATCTTCCTGTCGTTTTCTTTGAACTTACTTATCTCTTTGGAAACTAAAGAGATTTGTTGAGTTGGTTTCCTGTCCTCTAGGCTCTCTAGTAGTCTTGTCATCATTTTCATCGTCATATATTTTCACCTCATTACATTTCCTTATCAGTTGTTTGAGCAACTTTCTTTCTTTTACATCAAAGTAGTGGGGCTCTGCTAATGGATAGCCTTTGTCTCTTTTTTTACTATCTGCTATGTGCATTAGTTTTTTAGCGATTTCAATAAAGTCANTCTTCTTCATCGTTCTCACCTTCTACTGTAAAATCTTCTTTTATTTGAGCAATCAAAGAATTAGATATTTCTAGATTTATTCTAGGGATATTCATTATCATATTATTTAGAACTCCAATAATGTCCTCTCTACCGACCGATTGTGCGCCATCTGCTAAATAGGCTAGGTAGGCGATTGCCATAGGCTGTGCCATGCTGTGTATTTGAGTCATGTTAGTTCTCATTTCCCAATAGAAAACAAACGAACCTTTCACGGCTTCATTATTATTTCTAACTTTAGGCCAAGCCTCCTTGAACTGTTCACGGACTTCGCCCTTAACCTTCTTTTCAATTTGCTTGGCCCATTCTACGAACTTCTTATCTTCTTTGTAAATCTTAATCCATTTCCACATCTGAAATCATCTCCCTCAAAACTCTAGTTAGAATAGCGTGAACTCTCTGNGCTTCTTCTAGATTCATNCTTATTCCCTTTTTAGTTGGCTTATCATTAGAATACCATCTGAAGTCTANTACNTGCTTCTTCCAATATTCCCCTGCGTGTATCTGTATTTCGTCTGTAGCATTTCTCGCTACTCTTCCTTCTAACTTTAATTCACTCAANCATTAACCCTCCTTTGAATTTATCTAAATCATTTTTAGAGATAAAATATCTAGGTGACTCTAAACTATCTAATCTATTCACAACCCAACAGGCCCCTCCTAAACTAGAAACTTGAACTACTTCATATTGGCCTCCTTCAACTTCTATAATTTCCCTAGTTTGTATTTCGGGAACTAACCCATACATTCTAGTCAATTCTCCTGCGACTTCATGGATATTATCACGGACATACTTTATGATGTGCGCTCTTTGGATAGGGATTTTAGGAGCCACCTTAATTTTCATAAGGCCCGTCCTGTTACAGACTTTACATTTATTCCCTTCACAAATCGGACACTTTACTTCTGCTGCATGTGGTGCCGGTAAAGTTACCGTAACTGCCCTCTTATTCATTCCTCTTCTCCCCTTTTAAGTTGTCCTAAGCATTTCTTGCATATAGAAGGTCTTAGCCCCATAGCGATTTCATAGTTAGTTGGAAATCTCCCTAAATTACAATGGGGGCAATA
>JGI25128J35275_1000356_pt1 | contig 14191 bp, 2 predicted proteins | sample ETNvirenome_2_60_FD_35275 | JGI IMG/M metagenome (IMG submission 35275)
AGAGGTGCTGAAGCTTATTCTAGAGTTCTTATTGACATGGATGGAAGAGAAAATGTTCAAATATCATCTATAACACTTGATGGCTCATTAGAATCAAATATTTCTGAGAAAAACTCGACTACAGGAAAAGGTAATTCACTAGTCACATTCGAAAGAGGAAGCAATATCTTTCTTAATGATGCAACTATTAGAAACACTTCTCAAGCTGGTGTATTTGCTGAACTATCAACAGAAGTTTCTCTCAATAATGTAAATATACAAAATGGTGGTAATAAAATTTCTACCAGTGTCTTTGCAACTGGTGTGTATGCACCCGAAGCAAAACAATTAAGAATACAATCATCACTAATTGAAAACTTCTCAAGTTCGAACGATTTAACAACAAACTCAAATTCATCATTAGTTGGAAATATTATTCGTAATACTGGATCAGGTGTATTAGTATTTGCATCATCTAATATTAATAAAGCTGCAAACTTAATCTTAGGCCCTGCAGATGAACTTATTCCAATGGTTGACACATTAAATAGTGAGTATGATGAATTAAATGTAAACTTACTTGAGGGTGGTGATTACGCTTCTGATATTGTAGAATTTAGAAGAGACGGTGTTGCTCTTGATCTTGGTAAACCAGTTGATTCAACTGATTTTGGTACAAATATTACGTCTAAAATTAATACTTTAGTTGAGTTAGGAACAAATCAATATTTCTTAAATGATTCTAATTTTGATTTCACAAACGGTAGTCCAGGCGTAGGAACTACTCCTATATTAAGTATTCCAACACAGAACTCTCCATCATCAGNTGATCCAACAGCTGCAGCATTATCAAGTGGTAACTTCCAGTTGAAAATTTCATCAGCTAGAAGAGAAGTATTAAACAACATTGCAAACTTTGGTACATTACAAACTAATTATAATGCTCTTATTAATAGACCTGTTACTACTCAAGTTATAGATGGACAACAAGTAAACTATTCAGAAAAACTTGTTGGTTTAATATTCCAAGTCTTTGGAACACAATATACTTTCTTAGATGGAGACGATGTACCAATTACTGCAACTGGTGCTTTACGAATTGGGTCTAGTGCAGAAACTGTTACTATTCCAATCGATAATAAGTTTGCTGGTCTTATATCAGTAGGTGACAAAATCGTTTGGCAAATAGCAAGTGGTGAAACTAATGTTATTGCAAAAGGTTTTGCTTCTATTTCATTTGTTACTTCAGGAACAGATATGTTATCTAACCCAATGGTACAAGGATATAATGTATCAGCTGTTATAACTGATGGAACAAACACCGAAATTACTGTAGATATTCCATCAGGACAACGAAGCACTCTTGGAGGCACAAGTGGAACAGCAGGACTAGTAACTACAGGTGGAGTAAAAATAGGAATCAGAAACACTTTCGTTCTATCAAAAGGAAGAATTATTATATAAATACACTTTAGAGAGAGATTATGGCAACTTATAAAAATATTAATAAATCAACAAATGTCGTTTCGGTGGGTAGAACAGCACCAGTACCGAGAGGTGTTCAATCTAAAAATAACTCACTTCCTGTTGTTCTTGCATCAGATGCTGATCCAGTACCAGTAGTAGAGCAAAACAAAATTCAGTCAGAGGTAGCTCTTTCTCTCTTGGGTATTCCTCGTTCTGAAGTTGCATTAGGTATTTTTGCTGACGTTAACACTTATGATGTTAATCCATCTGAGTGGTCAATTAATCCTATTGACAGAAGTACATTTGACAAAACAACATTTGATAGACCCTTTGATTATAGTGAAGCTACTGCATCTACTACTTTCCAACACGGGTTGTCACATATTCCTGAAGAAGCAGGTGCACTTGTAGAAGCACCTCCTGGCAAATCAGCAGTATTAACCTCAAAAAGATTTTTTAGATATCAGCCTGGTCGTGTATCTGCAGCTACTTTCGGTGTGAAAGAATCAGTAGTTGATCATCTAAACAACGGTGATCCATCAAGTCCAAATAGAAATCCAGCAATTAGAAAGTTTGGCATATACGATAACTTTGACGGATACTATTGGGAAACTCGTGATACAGGTAAAGGTGACCAATTTGGTGTAACTCGTAGAACACAATCTATTATTGATGATAGACGAGCACCTACAGAATTTTCAATGACTACTCAGCAAGAAGACTATGGTATTGTTGGTAAAGGAAACTCTACTGAATTAGTTTGTACTATGACTGCTGATACAGCAACAAGTTCAAACGGTACAACAATTACTATTCCTGTTGCAAATATTAATGCAGCACCTGAGATAGGAATGACAATAAGAAATATTTCTCATGAAGCTCTCGGATCAGATAAAGTAGTTGTAAACAGTGATGATTGTCCTTTGTTTGCTGAAACAACAGTTGTCACAAATGTTGCTACTGTCGGATCAAATTATAATATAAGTTTAAACCAATCTGTAATAAGTTCAAGTCTTTACTCACCTACAAAAGCAGATAACTTTAGTAATAAAAGACTTAAGTTTACAAGAGCAGGTGAATTAGCTATTGTTCGTGATGGTATTTTAATGACACAAGCTGGTATTTACGATCCTACTTTACTTAAAAATGAAACATTAAATGAGATTGCAAGTGTTAGTGGTCATGATATTAAATTTAATTCGCCTGGTAGTGGACAAGCAGATTCACCCGGCGGTCTTATAGCTCACAGAGCATTTGAATTTGGACAGTTAGTAGAATACACAACTGATGCAACAACTGCTAATATTACAGCTGATAATGATATTGCTGGAGCTACTGGAAAATCTCTTCGTAGTAGTAGTTCACCATCTATCTTTATGATAAGTCAGATTAACGTAAGTAAAAATACTATTAGGTTAAGAGAACTTCCTTCAATAAAATCGGACTCACCAAAAGAGTTTAGGCCTCATCCAACATCAGCAGCAAACTTTGGTTCTACTAAACATTTTATTAAAACACCTGTTCCATTTATATTTCCAGAAATTATATCTGAAACTACAGGTGGTGTACCAAATACATCTAATGTTCGTGATATAATGTTTCCTTACTCTCGTAGTTTTGATTTAAATAGAAATGCAATTAGTAACGATTTTTCTGATCACAAAGGGACAGCTGGAACAGCTGGATTAATTGATACAGATATATCTGGTGCTAGTGCCGACCGTGATGAAACTAAATTTAATAACTTCAAAGCTGATATTAACGATTTAAATAGAGGACTAACAGCTTGTACGATGAAGTCGTATACAAGAGGAGATTCTACTCGAAAGAAAAGTTCTGCAGCAAAAATAGTTTCTGGTTGGAGATATTTTGTTCAGAATAATGTTAAGCCAGATTTCTATGGTGTATATGAATATAAGATTCCAAGATCAAGATTTTCTCATGAATCTCTTGATGGTAAATCAGGTTCAGCAATAGTATATTCAGACATTGTAAAAGATGGTGGAAGTACTAAGTTCCCTGGCCAAGCAGTTATAGGAGATACAACCACTAGAGATTCACTTTGGGATATTGATTTTTCTAAAGTAATCATGAAAAAGATTGAGTTCTCTTGGTATGGAGCTGTAGGTGCTTTATTCTTAGCTTATGTTCCAGTATCAAATGGTGAAGCTAGATGGGTTCGAGTTCACCACTTAAGAGCATCTAACCAGTTAAAAGTTGCTTCATTAGGTAATGCAACTCTTCCATTAACATATACTGTATTTGGTGGTGGTACACCTAAACAATTAGGTAATGCTTCGTTTAGAATAGCTGGATATGCTGGTGGTAAATCTCTTTCTGAGTTTGTTACTAAGTATGGTTCATCATATTACATTGATGGTGGAGACAGAGGTACGGTTAGATTGTTTAACTTCGCACCTGCTGCACCAACATCATTAAAGACATCTTCTATACCTCTTACTCTGAAGAATTTTACAACACCAACAGATACGAAGAAGTTTAAATTTAGCTTTTCACCAACAGGTACAGGTCTTGATATTGGCCCAACTGATTTACTAATCGGAGGTGTACTTAAAAATAATGCAGGTGCTACAGCAAAAATAACTTATGTTGAAAGAAAAGGATCAGCTGATACTCCTTATACAGCAACAATGCATGTGAATAAAGTAATTTCAAATACCACTGGTGCTGGAAGTGCTGGTGTTGGAATGAGAGTAACGGTTGAGCCAGGTATTAACTTATATGGTATTGAATCTAAAACAGAAATACAATCATCACAAGAGTTTAAAGTAAGAAATAGAGTTCAGGTATATCCAACAAAACTTTCAGCTGGTATGGTTACTGCTGGTGGACAAACTGAAAATGTAAGTCTTAGACTTAAAAAGAATGTTAAGTTTCAAACAGATGAAGTATTTAAAATTAAATATAATAAAGGATCAGGATTAGTTGCCACTAATGGATCATTTTTCTCACCAGCTGCAACTAATATGAGCGGATCACCAAATGTACAAGACGGATGGAGATTTAAAAATGATTGCCCATTAGCAGGTTCTGGTCTTCCTACTCGATTATTTACTGGAACTGCTGGAGTTACTGGAGTTGGTAACTATACACCTAGAGGTGCTGGTCTTACGGTTGGTGGCCCCGAAGATTGTCCTAGTATTGCTTTAGGAACAGAGTTTTTTGGACATGCTTTAGTTAAAGATTCTTTAAACAATGAGTTTCCACTTTTTGCTAAAATTAAAAAGGTTGATGTCGATGGTTCGGGTAAAAACGTATTTGATTTCATACCATTAGAACCATATACAGGTGTTACTAAGTTTGTAGCAGGTAGTTCATTTACATACTCTCAGCAATACCGAAATGCACCAACTAATGATGCTAGTGCAAAGACGTATCTTTTAACAGCTGCAAGAACACCTGATACTGAAGAGATTGAAAGATTAAGTTCAGTTACAATTAATAACGAAACAATACGATCAATACCTAATACAGGAACTAGTATTGCACAATTCTTCTTAGAAGACGGTAGTGATTTATTTGATCTGTCATCATACTTCGATTATAATAAAGATTATATTTCATTCCCATTGACAAATGAACCTGATAATCTTTTCTTAGAAGCTAAGATTGATTCACCTAAAGAAGTTTCGGGTACAGGTCAAATTAATCCAAAAGTTGTTGCTAGTTTCACTTGGGAAGAACAATAATAAATAAAATGTTGGTAATATGGCTAAATATGTTTTTAAACCGATTTCAGATTCTTCGATTGGAACTAGCAGGTTAACATTTGAAAAAATATCTGCGGATATTTCTAATCCTAATAATGTATCTACAAATTTAGAATCATCTATTAAAGTAGGTGACTTTGTATATGCACTTACTAAACAAGCAGCTGTAAGAACACAGGGATTTCCTACTGCAGCAACTTCTGGAGTAGTTGAAGGAGAAGGTAACATTACTACTAGAAATAGTGATGGTGATGTTATAACATACATTGCATCACAATTTTCCTCTACAAAACAAGAAGGTTATTCCATTGCCGATTCTGAAATGGCAAAAGTAGTAGGTGTCTCTACTGATGAGTTTGGTGTTTATGTTTACATTGACATTGATAAAACTTTAAAAACAGACGTATACGGTATAACAGGATTATACTCACAAGTTCCAGATGAATTTTTGTTTGAAAGAGATATCAACAAAATCAATGAAACAAAAATAGGGTTTGACAGAGATGCTGCTCAGTTAGTAGAAACTGATGTTATCATAAAAGATGTACTCTCTGGCACAAATTTACAAGATCAATCTTTTAACGATCTTACTACCCCAGACGAAAGCTTTTTTGCTGCAACACTTAAATCAGGAAATGCTACTTCTATAGTTGCAAACAATGATACAAACCAAGGTACTGAAGGTGGCCCAATAAAGATTGCTGAACAGTTTCCAGAACAGTCAGAAACTTCTTCATCTTTGTTAGGTGTTCCAAGAGCTGAAACACAGTTGTCACTATTTTCAGATGTTTCTACACTTGGATTAGAAGAAAAAAATTGGGAAATTATTCCTTCTGCAAATTCTAGATTAAGAGTTCAAGAATGGGAAAATAGAGCATCTGAACGTGGTGGTAATCGTTATATTGCTAAACTAATTGAAAACTTAACTGAACAAGCTTTAGAATTATCAAGTAATAATGCACCATATTCTTTTCCCTGGCCAAACACAAATCCTCGATTTCATAGACCCACAGAGTTTGAAAAATTTAAAAGGTGGGTTATACTCGGTAATCTTCTTTACTTGAAATTTGAAGGCACATCGGTTGCAGACAGATTTTTAAATCCTTCTTTTGTAAGAATGGGTACTATTCAAACACCGAATCTTGTTACTGGTGGTTTTCGTACAGCTGAAATAATTCAATTCGGCAGTGGTGTTGAAGTTGAAGAAGGTTATCGACTAATTGATATATGGACAGTAACTTGGCAAGAGATGGGAAATGATACATTCTCTCCATACACAAAACAAGCAGCTAACACAGAAATATTAGCTCCTTCTTCTGCTGAAATAACAACATTAATAGGAGACGGTGCAGCTAATCGAGGATTAATCGGTTCTTTAGATTTAGCTCAGTTTCCTGGCATTACTAATGATGAAAAAAGAGATAACAATTATAAATTACATGAGGATGTACTAGTAAGTACTTTGTCAGACTTTAGTTTTAGTTCTACACAGCCTGGTTATTTAGAAAGAAATGACATACAACAAGTTGTTCTTCAGAGTAAGGAAGTATTTCGTTATCAACCTGGCCGTATCTCTGGTTTTACTTTTGGCTCTAGAGCTTTTATTGATCCCAGAATAACACAAAACGTTGCAGAGTGGGGTGTAGTTAATGACACTGATGAATATATTTTTCAAGTGTCAGGCCCTCAATTAAGTATTGTAAGACGATCAACCGTACCATTAGAGGATAAAGCAATTGAGTTATCAACTCGTGGGGGAATCAATCAAGTTCATGTTAATAGTGACGAATACTTACAGAGTTTTCCAGCAGTCAAAGATTATACAACTGGACAAACAAGAGAGCCATATTACGAGTTAAAAATACCACAGTATGGTTGGAACATTGATAGTCTTGACGGAAATGGCCCAAGTGGATACTCTTTAGATATTAGAAATGTAACAATGTGGAAGATTGAGTTTTCGTGGTATGGTGCTATCGGGGTTGTATTCTATGCATATATTCCTGTTGAAAATAATGAAGCACGTTGGGTCAAAGTACACAGAATAGTAATTGAAAATACTTTAGCTCGAGCTTGTCTTGAAGACCCATATTTTAGAATGAGATATTTATTACGAGTTTCAGATCGTACACAAAATATTGATCCTCAATATATTTACAAATATGGTTCTTCTGTTTATATTGACGGTGGAGATGAGGGAACTAAAAGACCAGTTTCATTTACTTCAAGAGTCGTTAGTGTTCCTGAAGATCAAGACGTAGAGAAAAATGCTTCACCTCAAGACAATAGATTTTTACCTGTATTAGCTATAGTGCCTAAAAAGACTTTATCTAATACTGATGGTGTTACTAGAAAAAATAGAATTATTTCATATCCAGAATCTTTAACAGTTGATGCTACAGAATTAGTAGAATTAGATTTCATAGAATCAACAGCAGCAAATGAATATGGATATACTTATGATGATGGTTTAGTGTGGAATAGAAATGCAAGTCCAGCAGCTAATCCTTCAACTAATGTTATAGATGGTTCAGGTGCTGCAGCTGCAGGTGCATACAATTCACCACTTATGCAACTTGGGAGAAGAACTCGTGATGATAGTCCATTAGCTGGTAGAACCATAGATATGGTTTACGATTTTGAAACTATAGGTGATTCTACTATTGCTTACAAAATGAAACTTGTAACTACAGATGATAACCAAACTTGGAGGCCATTAGTATTAGCTGATCATAATTGTCCTTCATTTGATAAAGATTCACCATTTATTAGTGTTAGAGATCACGATGCTAAACTTATTAATCCTGGCCTAAATGGATTTTATATTGATTATAATGCAACTCTAATTGATCCTAATATAACAAAGATAGCTGGTAGTGAAACTGATGATCCACCAACTGCAATATATGAAACTTTCAGATTAAAAAGAATAGGTGAAGGTCATTACAGAGATGATCTAGCATACTTAGAAAATAATACTGGAAATCTTGGTAATGTTAGAAAAGCATTAAAACTACCAGTGACTGAAAAAAATCCGGCAATAATTTCATCTTCTTCTACTTCTGTTGGAAGTTATTTAAATAGACCTGAAAACATAATTCCAAACTCACCTTATTGGTCTTTAAATACATACACTTCAGGAACTTCTGGATATGGAGAAAGAAATAGTAGTCCTACATTCCAAAAAGATTTTATAGTTCGTCACCAAAATACAACAGGACTTGTTGACATTACAAAAGAATTTCTTTCTGATGGAACAGTTAACACAAAGTTTCCTTTCCAAACAGTTCAATTAACAGCAAATAGAAAAATTTCTTTTGTTGACAAATCTGTGTGTAAAGTATATCCTGATAATAGTATTATACCTTTCTCCTCTTTATTTGGCAAAATAAAAGTAAGTAGAATGGAAGATGCGGTTTGTTCAAGTGCAGATGAACTTTCTGGATCAGAAATAACCTGTAGATTTTTAAATCCACATGCACAATATGTGCCTCAAGGCCAGAACAAAAGTTGGAGTAGTGGTAGTTTTACAAAAAGTAATTGGCCAGAGTTTAGTGTTGGATTTACACCATTTCCACCAGCAGATACTTCTACATTTGGTAAAAATAGAAACTTTAATGTAAATGGTACTATAAGACCTTTAACAGAAGCAGATCATATTTCAGCTGATTATACTCATCAAAATATAAACATCGATGTGAATCTTGGTATAGAATCATTTCATGGTGAGACAATGTGGTCATTTGCTGGATTAATGAGAGATAACTTTAGAATTAAAGCTATTCCAAATGAAAGATATAAATCATTAACAACTGGCCATGATCAGGGTTCTCCTATTTCTGATGGAAGCAATATTAATTTCCCAATGAACATAGGTGGTTTTCCATCTTATGTGAAATTATCGATTGACGATAAAGTTGTTTATACAGTTTATAATAATCAAGGATACACCACATTTACTGCTCTCAAAACTGCAATTAGTGCTAATCTCAGCTCTGGTGTCTTTAATGAAAATGTTTATTTTCCTGATTTTCCCGATGCAACAATAGGTAGTGCTGCTACACCTAACGATGTTGGTATTAATGGTGATAATAATGATGATTATATAATTATTGATGATGCTGATTTTGCTACTCTTGTAAGACAAGGAGTAAGTATAAATGGTGGTGAAGTAATCGATGGTGGTACTGGTGCTTCTTTGTCAACTGCAACATTCTTTGATTCTGAACCTGTTAGAATACAATATTATGCTGGTGCAGATGCTGCCGAAAAACAAGCTGCTAAAGATTCTGGGGTTTTCAATGCAGAGGGTTATTTGTTTAAACTAACTCGTGATGCTGGTTCTCTTGCTAATGGTATTCAAGCAACCTTTGTTAAAATAGAATATCCTGATGGGGATAACGGAACTTTAGTTAAAGTTAAAAGAAAATTATTTGGTGCTAACCCAACAACATTTTATCCTTATATTCGTTTAAGACATGGTGCTCAATTAAATTCAATTAATTATCTACAAAAAACACCTAACGAAGAAGATCAAGTGGTTACAAGTCCAGAATGGTATGTTTATGGAGCTGCTAAAGTTCATCGACCACTTAAGGGTTCTGACACTCGTGCAGCACTTTCTCTTAGAAGTTCAGGTGGCCCTAAAGAAGGAGCAGAAAACTTTAATATATCTGAGAGACTTTCTGGTATTAAAGCTGACACAAGTATATCTAAACCATTTAGAAGTTCTGTAAGTGAGGCAGACTTTGTTGTTCTTTCAAATGATTTAACACAAAATGATCGACTGCCTGGTGGTATTAGATTTAATCCTGACATGAGAAATAAGTTAGCAGAAAGAGCTAAAAAGATTGCATCATTTTACTTTGGTAACAATAGCCCTGTTATTGGGTATAAGAGAGGAAGATCATCAACAATAAGTTTAAATTCTATATTTGGTGAAGATAGAACAAAGATTTTACCTGACGAACTTGGAAACAAAGCACTTATGTTAAGAGCACAAAAAGTAAATCTAGGTGATGATACACCAACTGCTAATGTTAGAATATCACTTAACGTGAATGAGATATAAATACGGACATGGCCGAAGCAACAACAAATATATACGGAATAAATGCAGCAGGTGGATTAGCTGATGTTATCAACTTTGATACTGCTCTTAGTAACTTGGGCTTAGACCCTGATGATTTAAAGAAAATTGGTAATATATCAAATACAACCCGTGGAATCACACGCGACGATTTTTTCACTTTATCTAGATCAGATACAAATCTATTTGAAAAGTTAAGTGAGTTAAACAATGCTACGAGAGACAGTAACTATCTATTAGAAAAAACAGCTGGTTCTTTAAGAGCACCTTCAACTACTTTTGACGAAGCTACTGGTGTGTCAGGAAACATGATTGTAAATGGGCCTATTGTTGCACCTGCTATTAGATTCTTTTCTACAGAGCTTATGAATGCTGCAGGAACTGATTTTGAACCACTAGATATTTCTACATCTCGTGTTTCGTCTTGGTCTAGAAGTGGTAATAATATTTCTTATGGTGCAGAATTACTTATTGACAGTTTGGGAGATCAAAACCAGTATGAACATACTTCTAATGTAGAATCACCGGCTCTTCATGTTGGGTCATTAGTAATAGACGAAAACGAAAACAAAACAGAAATTCTTCCAAGAGAGTTTGCTGCAGAACAAGCAACTCATAAGTTAGAAGTTAGAATTAATGGTAAAACATACTATATGTATGCAATGAAAAACATACCATTAAGATTCAGAGGTATTTTTGCTGGAAGTAAATCAGAGCCAATAGTGACTCTTGAAACTTCAAGTGGTACAGCAGATTTTAAAGTAATTGATGTTGCACGTAATACATCAGAAATACAAACTAGTAGTCTTACACTTGATTATAAAAATTTAATATTAAGTGAGAAGATTATAGAAATATATATTAATCCAGCAAATCTTGTTAAGCTCATATTTTCGCCGGGATTGAATATAGAAAATATTCCTAAAGCAGAATACAGTACATTAACAGAATTAGATTTTCGTAATATGGGTCTTACTGTAATGCCAGACTTTAGAACAATTACTCCTAATTTACAAAAATTAAATATAGGTGGTAATCCTTTAAGTGCTTCTCCTGAAGGAAGTCTTTTTAGTTTGAATAGAATAACACAAGAAATGCTAAATAGACTACCCACTGGATTATTAGAACTTAGAATGCCCCGTACTTTTACAACTCGTGATGCACCTATTACTGGAGATTTTGCTACAACATTTCCTAGTTTAACAGCACTTGATATAAGTGGTGGTGAAGGCATATCTGTAGCCTCACCAAGTTTACCTGAAGTTTCTACAACATTACAAACATACGTTTTTAATGAAACGGATTTTAGTGCTTTACCTGGCACAGTTCCAATTAAAGTACTTAATGATTCTACTCCATTAGTTGGAAGTAATCAAGGTAGTATATTGGGAATTCAAGGTGGCATGAGTGGAAATGCAAATGGTTTTGTGGGTATTCTAAGAAGATTAAAAGATAGATTTGAAATTGAGATAAAAGCTAGTGGAAGTGGATATACTAATGGTACATTTAGAATACCAATTCAAGGTAATACACTTGCAGGTGTCTCAGGTGCTGGTTCTCCACGAGGAATACCTTTTGGGAATTTAGTAGCTAAAGTAGAAAGTGGTGTGGTAACTGCTGCTAATTTTTCTCCTGCAGGTGGTTTTCCTGCAGGTCATGCAGCTGGAACTCACAATGCTTTATTTGATACTGGCCCAACATACTCTAATGTGTTACAAATAGGTAGACAATTTTCTAAAGTTAATAGTCCAGGCGCTGGACTTAGTTTGAAAATTGGGCCAAGTAATAAATTTAGAGGTCTTGGTTTTTATACTGACTGTGGATTGTTTAGTAGTCCAATGGATATTCGGAACTGGTTCAATGAAGGCACTTCTTCCATACGAGGAATTAATAATCGAAATCATGCATGGATGAACAAAGCACTTACTAATCCTCATAAATCATATAGTGACAATTTAAAACAATTTAATTTTGATGGTTGTGACGGTGCTTATCCACCATTCTTTAATAATTATACAAGTTTAGAAACTGTATCTATGAGAAGCATAATCCCAATGACTAAGGCTTCAACTAAACAAAAATTAGATTTGATATATGGTGCTGGAACCTACGACTCACCTACTTCTGCTGAAATTGCATCGATGATGAAACTTTGTGATTCACCGTCACAGTTATATAAATTTTCTGGCACTACGAATATGATTACTATGGATTTTAACGGGGCTTTGTTACTTGGAAAATTTCCAAGATTTACAGGTCAAGATAAATTAAATTTAGTCTACCTTCAAAGTACTTGTTTTCATGATCATGTTGATTCAACAAGTGACACACCTTTTGGTTTACCATTAAATCAATTTACAGATGCTTCATTAGAAACAATTAGGAATTTTAGATTTACACGACAGAACGGGTCTCTATGGCGAGGTTCTAGTTATGGTGGGTTTCATGCATCAAAAGCAACGCCAGGAAGAACATGGTTCATGGGTGATGCAACATCTCACACGTCAGATACACAATTCAGATACAACCCAGCACCATTCCAACAGGATAGTAGTGAAATAAACTTAAGTGGCTACGGTAAAACAATGTTTGATAAATTAAAAAACTGTCATTGGATTCAGTGGGCTTATACTTATAGTACTAAAGGGCCATTACCAACATTTGATGGAACAACTGAAGGAACAAGCACAGGTGTATATTGGTTACAACTTAATCATAATCGATTTGGTGAGAGCTATTCATACACAGATACTAAAGATAGTAATACTGTAAAAACTATATCAGGTGGTTTTCTACAGAATTGGAGAGTTCCTAATATAAGAAGAAGATTAAGATACCTACGAATTTATGAAAACAGACTTAGAGGAACTATTAACTTCCAAAATATGGCTAATGCTGATTCAACTACTCAAAATGATATGACACGTTTAGAAGATTTTAGATTCTATAAAAATAAATTAGCTAGAATTGATAATTTTGGTCATACAAAATTAGACAACTTAAGAGTATTCCACGGTTGGAGAGGTTTTGAAGATAATCGTTCTCCTGCAGAAGTATCAGCTGATGGTATACCTAACTACTTTGGTGCAGATAAAACTGATGGCCATCTCATTCCTAGTTTAAAAGATAAATGTCCTGTATTATATTATTTTCATGTTGGCCACTCAGGAAGCAAGGGTGGTGGGGTATTTAAAGGATTTGCAGATTCATCAACTGATGATGTGTTTAACGGAACACGCATTAGTCAGCTTTATTTGTATGGAAATAAGTTTGATAAATCAGCTATTCTTGCAACTTTACGTTCTGTAAAAAATAGTGGAAGAAAAAATGTAACAATTAATTTTAAAAATCAAAAAGCATCAGATAGTGATGGTGATATGGATTTCAGAAATGACAGTATTGCCGATAACGATTTTATTGAAGAATTAAAAAGAGCACCATATAGGTTTTCTCTAGCAGGTATTAAAAGTAAAGTAATACCACCAGCACCAGCTGCACCTTCAACTTTTTCACAATCATTTACACAAAGTGGTTTTAGTAGTCGAGTAACTGGAACAACTATAAATTTAGGTTCTAAAGAAGGTGTGTTTAGTAATTGGCCAACTGGAAGTGGTATTGATATACGATTCACAATTAGCGGTTTTGCAACTGGAACAGATAAAATTGTTATCAAAAAAATACAACATGACGGTGATGTAGGTCAGACTATAACTATTAATAATCCAACTGGAACAATAACTCAAGATTTTGAAATCACAACTTCAGGTAGTGCAACTGATATTAATATGACAGATGTTGGTAGTATTGGAACACAAGCAAGTAGTCTTGGAGCTAGTGCTACTCAGACAGTTGCATTCACCGTACAAGCAGAAGGTGATAGAGGATTTGGATCAATAAAAACAGTAAACTTACAATTTAAAAACTA
>JGI25128J35275_1000358_pt1 | contig 14143 bp, 8 predicted proteins | sample ETNvirenome_2_60_FD_35275 | JGI IMG/M metagenome (IMG submission 35275)
CAAAAACGTGCCAACATGACCAAAGAACTGGTCGATTTGCTTGCCATGCAGCAACTCAAGAAAGACCTTGATGCAGTAAAGCGCAACCAAGCCATGCAAGCGCAAGGCAACCCTTCGACGATCAAAGATCAAATGCAGCAGGGGCTTATGGGCGAGTACCGCCAACAAGCTGCAAAAGAAATGGGCGTAGGCCCAAGCGAAATGGACACTGTAAATCGTGCACAACAAGGCATCTCTCAAGGTGGCCCACGTATGCCACAGGGCGCTCCACAACAGATGCCACAGCAGGCACAAGGTGTTATGAGCCAAGCACGTCCAGTGCAGTTAGCTGGCGGCGGTATTGTCGCGTTTAGTAGAGCTGGAAGTGTGCAAGTGCCAGAAGGGCTAGGCTCAGATGAACTAGCTGATTTTTTACGAGGCACCCTCAAAGGGAAAGGGCTTTCTGCTATGGAGGGGGCTTTAGAGTTCAAACGCTTGATGGCAGAACAAGGCTTTGACTTCTTAGGCAGACCAATTATTGAAGAAGAACCAGTTTCAAAAGGCACGACACGCAGAAGGGGAAGAGCAGGGTTAACTCAACCGACAGAAGAATCTACGCAAGCAGGATTAGCGAGTGTAGCGCAGCCAAACCTATACCCGCCAAAAGCTAATTCTTTTGCTCCTACGAATGAAGAAACAATGGAGCTTGATGCAAGAAGAAAGCAAGCGATAATCGAGCAAGCTAACCGCGACAAAGCTGCGGCTGAACAACGTGAGAAAGAAGAATATGAAGCTAGCATGCAAGGGCAGCTTGATGCAGTAAGAACCTCCGGCATTGCTGCGGGTATATCTCCTTACCAGTTAGATGAAACACAACGAACCCAAGCGGAAGGCGAGCTAGGACTAGACGCTGACGAGAGAGGACTTGCTGCTGTAGAGCGTATAAGAAAGCTGTCAAAGATGGGCGAAAATGAAAACATGCTTGAAGACATGCAGAAGCGTGTACAGGCAACTTACGATGAAACCGCCCCATCACGTAGAGATAACCTTATAGATTTACTTACTGCCGGTGGTAGAGGTGGTATTACTGGTGTAGGTGTACGCGATAGGCAACTACGTGACGCTGCGACAGAACGTCGTAGACAGTTAGATAAAGATGTAATGGGTATTCAAGCAACTACCATAGAGCTTAATCGAAACTTTGGTGCCGATGCTGCGAAAGCATATGCTGATGCAGAAGCCAATGTAATTGCACAAAAGCAAAACGCACGTAACTTCCTACAGAACGCTGAACAGGCAGAAGTAGCGAGCTTGATGGACAAAGCACGTCTAACGATGGACGAGCAGCAAAATGTACGTCAGTTGTTTAGCGACCAAGAACGCAATCGACTACTAGCAGAACAAATAACCGGCGACAACATGCGAGCACTAGCTAAAGATGTGTCTACTGCAAAAGCTAGAGTTCTTGAGGCACGCAGCAAAATCTTTGAATCAGTGCGGTTACAAAGTAGATATGACGAACTTGACACGTTAGACCCATCAGATTCTGATGACGCACGTAAGAAGAAACTATTAGAAGACGAATTAGCCGCTGAAGTAGCAGCGCGAGCAGCCGACTTAGATAAACTTGGGGACGAGTTAACTGTTCGGCAACTTAAATTAGATCAAGCGCGACAAGCGCAACAGGAGCGGCTAACTCCCTCCGAAGAAATTACACTCTCTCCTGAAGCCCAGAGGGCTATGACGGACGCCGGAGCTTAACTAAATGGCAACAGTAGCTCAGGCTAGAAAAGCCATAGAGGTGTTAGAAGCTCGTGGCGACATAGCTGGAGCTTCTGCTATTCGTAGAGATCTAGATGCTGCTGGGCTATCTGCAAGCACCACAGATTTTGAAGCGCAGGTTGCCGCAGAACGCCAGCAAAGGCGTGAACGAGAAAAACAACTCCGACAAGAAAGCCTAGAACGCCGTACCGAACTAGCTGAACTCGAACGCGGTTCACTTGCTAGAGGCATAGACATCGGCACCGATATTATAGGGCAGGCCACAGGCTCTACTCTTGAAGGTATTGGTGGGGTGCTTGGGCTAGAAGGGCTTGAGCAATACGGCGCTGAAGTCGCTCTTGAGAATGAAGCAGACGCACAACGAAAAGCACGGTTCCAAACCAGATTCGACGATATTGGTGGTATCGGAGATTTTGGATCTTATCTTGGCGGTATAGGCGCAGAAAGCGCACCACAGATGGGTGCAACCCTTGCTGGTGGTATAACAGGCGCAAAACTTGGCGCTACTCTTGGCCCGATAGGTGCGGGTCTGGGAGCGTTGGTAGGCGGTGTTGCTGCTAGCCTACCGTTTTTCTATGGTATGAACCGCGAAAGACAAAAAGAAGCTATAGACCAAGGGCTAAAAACCGAAATAGACGAAGGTGCAGCAGCGTTAACTGCCATCCCACAAGCCACACTCGATGCCATTCTTGGGCGTTTGTTTGTCGGTAAGCTAGGTCTTACGAACCGCGCAGTAGGCGGTGGCGGTATATTTACCCGTGGTGTTAAAGGAACTGCGGCTGGTGCCGTAATAGAAGCACCTACAGAACTGGGGCAGCAAGTCTTAGAACGTGCACAAGCTGGGCTACCTCTAACCAGTGAAGATGCTATCGCAGAGTACCGTGAAGCAGCTATAGCTGGTGGTCTGTTAGGTGGTTCTATACGTGGTACCGCTACTGTAGCTGGTGGTGATGTTGCTGCTAGAGAAGACGCACAGAAAGCAAAAGAAGAAAGAGACGCTGCTGCCAGACGCGCCGAAATCGAAGCTACACTAGCTGAAGAAACTGCTGTTGAGACAGAAGCAGCGGAACGACAAGCAGAAGTAGAACGCCGCATACGAGAAGGCGAACCCGGACTTGCCGCTATCACTAGACCCGCACCTCCTGTCGTAGAGACCACGACGGAAGAAGCAGTAGAGGGAGGCGCACCTCCTGTCGTAGATGACGAAGCAATAGCCGCTGCTGACATCGTGTCCGAAACCGTATTTGAGCGCGAGGGTCAGCCGACTGAAGTAATCACCAAGACGCAGGCAGAAGTTGACGAGGAACGACGTAAGATTGCGGAAGGTATAGAAGCTACAGAAGCACCACCTCTTGTTACGTTCATAGACAATAAGTTCTTCGACGACATGGGGTTCGGTAAAACAGCGAAGATACGTAAAGAACTTACAGGTAAAGACCTTACAGACTCAGATGTTCGGGATGAGCTAAGAAGAGCCGCTGCCAAGACTCGTAGCGAAAAGAAGCTAGAAATACAGACTAATCTGGAAGAAGCATTCAAGAAACAAGAGGCAGCAGATGACCAGCAACGTGATATACCTACCGATACCGAAGGAGAGTCTGTCGCAACAGGAAGTGGAGCAGGCACTGCGGTTGATCTACAGGGCGTGGGAGTCACAGCAAGCGGTCAAGATTCCGTGGCAACTGATGCACTTGACGGAACAACAGTGGGAGGTGTTGGAAGAGGCGTTGGACGACCTGTTACTGGAGCAGACGGACAGTCAGATACATTAACAGAGCAAAATGTAGATGAGCTTCAAAATGAGTTTACAAAACTTTTTAACATTGTTGACAGAACTCCCGAACAAGAAGCTAAACTTTTAGAGATAATTTCTGTAGCTAGAGCAGAGTTTGCTCAGCGTCAAAAGCCACCCGAAGGTACGCGAGAAGCAAGTTTAGAGCTTGAAGAAGGGGCAGCTACAGAAGAGCAGGCGGCGATAGACGCAGAGACAGAAGCGCAAGCCGCAGAACTTAGTGAGGCTATAAATAACCTACAGCAGGCAAACGCCTTAATCGAAGGGAAGACGTCGCAAGGCACTCGCCCTGTACAAATAGCTCCGTCACTAGCCGACCCTAATAACGTAAGAACGCAACAGATAAACGAGTTCCATGCAGACAGGGTGGCAGAAGCAAAAGAAGATGGTGTAAAGCCTCCTACAAAAGCGCAATCACGCGATGAATTTACGGCACTGGAGGGTCTAGATCCTAGCGTGCGTAGGATAGAAGGTAGAGCATACTCTGCCACAGAGGGAGATCGTGGCTACAAACTATCGAGGCAGCTTGAGAAAGGCTACCGCACAGAACAAGAATTAATCACTGAACGCGACAATCTTCTTAGAGGGACGGTTGGGAAGTCTTTTGTTGACGCACTAAAGTATTTAGTAAACAACAGCAACAGCTCGTTTGAAAGGTTGTTGGCGACTAATATAGTTAAACTAGCGCAACGTATGGAAAGCGCAGGGTTTAGCTTCGACTATAAAATTGTAGACGTAAAAGGGAATGTTCAGCCTCAAGGGCTTCAGGGGCTAACTAATGTATACAAGGACAATAAAGTCGTAGTTTCGCTTGCCGCTACAAACGATGCTTTAGCAAGAGACAACGGTGTTGANCATCAGACCCTATTACATGAAGCTATTCATGCAGTAACTCTAGCCGCCACTGGTGCCGCCAGAAAAGGAATGTTGCCGAGCAACACAAAGTTAGAACAGGACGTTAAAGACTTATTTGATCTGTTTAACGGAGTAATTAGCTACTTTAATTCTCAAATAGCCGAGCTAGACGCGGGTAAAGTTAGCGAGGAAGAGCTACATCCAATCATATCGACTTACTACAACCGCCGAACAACTGGCTCACCCAACTTTCTTACTAACAGTGACGAACTGCTTGCGTGGGGACTGACAGATAGCGAGATGCAAGATTTCCTTGATACTGTTCCCTATAACACGCGAACTGGTGAAGTAGGAGTAGAAGGTAAAGGCACGATAACGCTGTGGGAAGCCCTCGTAAATTCGCTGCGTAAGCTGTTAAACCTACCGCCTAAAGACAACACTGCCTTAAACGAACTGCTACGAGTGCAGAACAACTTACTTGCGCCAGAAGAAGGTGACCTAACCGCCCTAGCAAGCAGATATGGGACTGGTACGGCAGCATCTAGAGAAGAAAACCCCGCTCTGGTTAGTAGGCCAGAAAAGATGGCATCTCAAGTCTTAGACGGTGGCTTGAGGAGTGTCCCCGTACTTACCTCTAAGGGCGTACAGCGAGTACGGGACGTTGTTTCCGACTCTTCACTAGCAGATTCAGCCAAGAGCTTTGCCCTAAGCATCCTCAGTCTCAACGGCCTAGAGATGGTCGCCAAGAAGTACGTACCTAAGATTAGCAAGGTCAGAGACCTAGTGTTGCGAGAGGGTGGGCGACTGCAAGAAATCAAGCGTCCTGTGGACGCAACCATCAGTAGGATTTCTGCCTTCGCTAAAGACAACAAAGACAAGGTAGATGTCCTCAACAGGATCATGCCGTATAGCTCTCTAGTCGGCGTAGACCCGTCTAAAGACAGAAAGACGTATGAAGAAGACGCTGACAAGTTAGCCGAATACGATGCTATGCACGCCAAGGATGGTGACTGGACTGCATTGGGTGAAGACGGGCAGAAGATCTATAAGATCGTTCGCAACACATACAAAGGTCTGTACGACGAAGTAGCTAAAGTAATAAAGGTGCGCTTAGATGCTACAGACCTAGACCCAAAGAAACGTAAGAACGTCTACGATGAACTGATTAACAAGTTATACAAAAACGTAACGATTGACCCTTACTTTCCCTTAATACGTGAAGGTTCATACAGACTAGAGTACACAGCTACTGACCCCAAAACAGGTCAGGCAGAATACTTCACAGAGTCGTTCGAGACTAAGCGTGAACGTCGAGAAGCTATGGCAGAACTAGAAGCTATGGCGGACGAAATAAGTCTCAAGGACTTACAACCGTTTGAGGGGGACACTTCACCTAGCTACAACAATGCTCCCTCTGGGTCATTTGTAAACAATGTGCTTGGGGTGTTAAGTGCAAACAAGGTAGAAGCGGGCGTACAAGACGAGATCATAAAACTGTTTTTGGACACACTGCCAGAACGATCATTTGCGCAGTCATTCAGACGCCGTGAAGGCTACCGTGGTTTCGTAGGTGACCCCGCAAATCTGCGAGACGCCAAGTATCCTAGCCACGACATGGTACGTGCGTTACGTATCAGGACTGCTTCTGTGGCACGACAAATTGTGCGTATGGAGTTCGGGGCAGAATTTTCAAAGGTGCAAGCAGAGTTAAAAGAAGACTACAAAACCTATAACAAGAACCCAAATGTACCTGAAGGCGACAAGCAAGCGGCAAGGCAGTATCTCGAAGAAATAGAGAAGCGAATCGCCTTCGCTAAAAACCCCGATGTAGAGGACTGGGCCAAGAACCTCACTACATTCGGTTTTGCTATGACTCTTGGCCTTAACCTGTCATCTGTACTGGTCAACTTCTCCCAGATACCTATGGTCATTGCACCGCACCTAGCCAGCACTCAAGGAGATGACGGCGAATACTTCGGTTACAGCGATACGCTGAGTGCCATAGGCGAAGCGGTAAGGCTGTTTAAGAACGCAGGCAAAACTGACGAAAACATTAAATACTTGCCGTTCATCAAAAGGCGTGAAGCTCCAGTTGAGGCGGTGGGGCCAGACGGTACCGAGCAAACTATGGTTCCTGCTGCACCGTCTATAGATAACTACGATTTTAATGCCGAAGGTATACCGCCAGAGATAAAAGAGTTTGAGATTCTAGCTAAAGTGGCTGAAGAAAAAGGCCAGCTAAACAGATCCATCATGTACGACACGCTAGACATGGAAGAGATTGACAGCGTACGAGGAAAGATTGGCGCAGTCTCCGGGTTCATGTTTCATCATGGTGAGCGTATGACACGTCAGGTGGGGCTTGCTGCGGCATTCCGTTTGAAAGTGGACTCCATGAAGCGTGCCAACAACAACCTATCCAAAGCGGACTTCAAGGCTTTGTCAGCCGAAGAGAAAGCTAACCTCAAGTTGAGTGAAGCCGAATACCGCGAAGCTGCTGACTTCGCTATCTACGAAGTAGAGCTTACTAACGGTGGTACCGCCGCTGCCTCTGCACCGAGAATAGGCCAGCAAGGTATCGGCAAAGTAGCTTTCTTGTATAAGCGATACGGCGTGCAGATGATAGAGCTTCTATACAAGCTAGGCATAAGTTCCATACGAGGCACGCCAGCAGAAAAAGCACAGGCACGTAGGCAACTGGCTGGTGTGTTTGGTGGTTCGATGCTGGTTGCAGGTGCTCAAGGTCTGCCGATGTACGGCGTGGCTGCTATGGTCTATGACATGTTTAAGGGTGATGAAGACGAAGATTTTGACACCGTAGTTCGTAAAACTATGGGAGAAGAACTGTTCAGTGGTATGGGTAANGCCGTACTCGGCGTAGACGTTGCGAGTCGTATGGGCTTGTCTGACCTAGTGTTTCGAGACCGGCTTATNGAAAAAGACCAGCCGTTNTTATTTGATCTAATAGAAACCCTCGGTGGCCCTGTAGTCGGCGTGTCAATGCAGATGGAGCGNGGNTANGACAAAGCTATCGGTCAGGGAGAGCTTGCTAGGGGGGTAGAAGCAATGTCTCCCGCTGCTATTCGCAACGTACTGAAGACGGTGCGGTTCTACGAAGAGGGCGCTAGAACTCAACGCGGCGATGCCATTGTAGATGATATATCCGCACCTTTGCTTGTCATGCAATTCTTTGGTTTTGCCCCAGCGGAATACACCAGACAACTAGCAGAGAATGCTCAACTCAAGAAAATATCTGGTAGGGCTGCTAAACAACGTACTAACTTGTTACGTAGATACTACGCAGCCGTGCGAAGTGGCGATACCTCTAGAGCACGTAGCATACGCGAGGATATGAACGAGTTTAATAAAACCTATCCTAGTGTACGTATTACGCCAGATACAATTAAACGGTCTATGGCGCAGCACATGAGAACGTCAAAAAAGATGCACTATGGCGTGACTATCAACCCAAGGATGATGTCAGACATGCGCCAAAGCGCGTCTGAGTACGATGATACTTTGACCATATGGGACAACTTGGGGATGTAAAAACCCCCCTACCGTAGGAAGGGGTGCTACGGCAGAGGGGCGGATGGAGATAAGACTCAACAGGAGGAGACCGACTGACCTTATCGGGGCGGATCGTATCACACCAATCTCCAAACACGAACACCTAAAAACGCGCCTTCTAAGACGCCCTTAGCCCGTATATCCCACTCCATCTCGTCCACGCAGATGCGTTTGACCTGCTGCATAGCCTTATCTGTATTGACGCACGGTATGAACACCGAACTGCCTACCACCATAGCTCCCCAATCTACGACGATGCGTACCCCATCAGGGTTCAAGTCGCGTGTCTTGAGGGTTATGTCTGCCACTGTGGCGCTGTTTTCTTTGCCTTGCCGTCTACTAAACGGTAACGGTATGTGATGTTATACACAGCATGAGCTTTCAGGCCGGTGGTCTTAGCTATCTCTGCACGTTTCTTACCCTTGGCGTACAGAGCTAACACCTGCTCTATCTCGTACTGCGAGTACGTCGGTTTCTGCTTTAGACTTCTGTTGTCGTGCGGAGAGGAAGTAACGTTCCTAAACTTCTTCCCCAGCTCCGCTGCTTTCTTCTGCGCCTGTATCGCCGCCATGAATGTTGTCGTCATATAGGTTGTCCTCNCTCACAGTAGTTTCTCCAAACAAGTTACAGTCAACAGCTATCACNCGCATGTTGGGTATCATTGACCCTGCATGAGTGCCCTTTCCAAGCCGCATCTGCACACGTTTCCCACCCATGTTCTTCATCATGCCTTCCACTAAGGCACTGTAGTTCACCTGATGTGTCGCACACCAAGACTTCAAGAACCTCGGTACGACGTACGCCTTCTTGGTGTCTGTCTCATACCGCGCCACTAGCTTACCCTTCGGCAGTGCATCTGGTATGACGATAGAGTCCAGCCCATTGCCAGAGTTGCTACGTAAGTCATCCGTGCTCTTGAGTATCAACACGTTGTTGTAGTTCTCGGTAAGGTAGTCGCTCAATGTCTGTTCGATAGACACGCCCATGTCACCCACCGACTCTAGGTTGTCCTTCAGTAGCTTCACAACCCACTTGCCAAGTGCTTTCATATCGTAATCAATAAGTCCTAGTTCATTCGCAATGTACGCACCAGCTAGTGTGGTAGCGGCTCCGGCAGACCAAAAGCGGTTCTCCGCTGTAAGCCCCGCTGCTTTGTCAATTTTACGCTGCATGTGGAAGACTAAGTTCCGCACGTCTTCTAGGTTCTGTATGACATATTGAATGTAGATCGGCCCCGCGTGCCCATAGTTTTCTGTTATGGATATATCGAACTTATCGGTCTCTCCCTTCTCCTCCGTGCTATCGAATACACGTTGCGCTCTCCACTCCAGTATCCTCTGCGCCTCTGCTTTCGGCGCTTGCTTGTCCGCTGAAATACGTTCAATGACACTGGCATTACCTGTAGTTACACATGATAAGTGCCACGGTTCCCCACGAGTGCGTTCGAGGTTAGCCCCACCAGCCATACGCCCGCGCTGTTCGCCAGAAGATATTTGATATGCTAAGTCACTTAGCTGGTCACTTTTCTCATTGGTCAATTCGTCTATGTAAAACGGTAGATTGTGCAGCACCTCTGAACGATTAAATTTTATCGCGTCGGTATCCTTTGCGGTTATCATCATGCCCTTCTCAGCACCCCACACCGAACCCGCTACCCTTATAGCTGCTGTTTTACCGCACCCGCTAAGTGGGCTGTGTATGTGTAACGCGCAAGCCTTTTGAGGCAAGAAGGCCATTAGCGGAGAGCCAAACGCTGTACATACAACGTACTGGTGCATCACCAGTTCAGGCCGCGTGTTGTAGAAATTAGCCATCTCTTTCCACGCCTCCAACGTACCCCTTGGCTTGAGGTATGGAATTAGTGCGGCGGTAGGTGTAGATGGCGGGTTGTGTTCGATGCGGTCTGCGTATATCTCTTTGTCCCCTATAACAAAGGCATCCATGTTCTCGTCTACCCAACCGAACTGGCGACGTGCCGTGGCTGCTGTAGAAGTTGCTTGTAATTCGTTTACCCAAGTAATCATATATTGCATCAAATCGTTTATTTGAGGGAGGGCGACACCTTGTACCGCCATTTTCTTTCTAAATTCTTCTCGTGAGGTTATCGCCGTAAGAGGCACTACAAACTCACGCACGCCGTCTTGCGGCAGGTGTATCTTACAAACTACGGACTCACCTTCTTCTGCGTCTATCAACCGCTGCGTCACATACACGTCATGGTGGTAAATAACGTGCTCGTCAACTTCTCCGTCTGAACTTATGTCCCTGACGTACACACCGCCGTTTTGACCACGAAAGTACGGGCGTGGGTAGATAGGTATAACGTGTTGTACAGAAAGATCTTGGTTTTCCAACTTTTCAAGTAGCGTACCTTCAACTGTTTGTAGTTGCTGATCCTGAAGATCATTTGCATATGTACCGTCTTCGGTGACCTCTGCCTCGGCAACCTTGCGCCCCAGCACAATCGGTGAACTGATCTTACCCCAGTGCGGGCATTCTGTGCAGATGCTGCCCTCATTCTCGTCGAATGTTGTGCAACGGTACGGGCCTTTTATCAGGTCTAGTTTCTTGAGCGTTAGCTCTGGCGTGTACTCAGCGTGCTGTTCAGATATTTTTTGTGCGGCTTTCTCACCGTCCTCACAGAACTTAGCGATGGACAGACCCGCCCTCCACATAGGTTCACTCGCCTCGGCTTGGCCTTTCACTATGCGACTTAACTGTTCGCAGCCAATCCCTTTCTGAGACTTCATAAGAATGTCTTTGAAGCTATGTTTATAGTTCTGAATTATCGCGTCACGCAGACTTGCTGGGCCTTCCGCGTTCGCACGCTTGTAGGGAACTGGTATCGTGTCTATGCCCAGCTTGCTGGCAAAGAAGTCAAAATTAACCGTATCTGGCTTTTCACCTATGACCTTCACAGGTGCAGGTGTCTCAGGCTTGTGGTTGTGTGTACCTACTATACGCAGCACTCGCGCTATATCGGCGGGGACTGCGGGGTCTATCTCAAGACCAAACTCCTTGCACTTGCGCTTGAAGTGATCGGCTACCGGCTTCCACTGCTCTACAGGCACGGACTCAGACAAGACCCAGTAGACGTGTATGCCACGCCCAGAGTTAACGATAAGAGGTTTTGGTAGCTCTAGCGACACGATAAACTCTTGCAGTCTACGTAACGCATCACCTTGTGTAGCAAAGCCTTTGCCTTCGGCTACCTTGTCCTCACCGCAGTCTAGATCTAAGAAGAATGACTTTATCTGTTTGGCGTCTTCGCCCTTACGAGTGCCTTCTTCCTTGAAGTTACTCATAGCAAAGTACATGTCCCACCCTTCACTGTCGTGATATTCGGCGGCTTCTGCTAGTTCATCTGCTGAATGAAAGTATGTTTGCCGCACTCCACCTGACGCTAGGCCATACTGAAGAGCGACATACACACCTTCTGTGGGTAGTACCCACCGTAAAAATTCTCTTGTGTTCATGGTTGCACCCAATGCCGAGAGACACTATGGCAGAGATGTCGGCGCATCCTCTTCGGTAAAACCTAGCCATAGTGGAGTGATTGCTAGTAGTTAGTCGTCCCAACTATCAACAATGGCACTCAGATCGTCGTCATCTTCCTTGGGTGCGGGGGCAGATTTCTTCACGACCTTCTTGGGTTCCTCCACTTCGGAGGTATCTGGCGCATCGCCAAATATATCGTCAGAGTCATCGTCGTCTAATGCAACGTCGGTGCTCTTGGTATTGCTAGTGGTATCACTAAACGGGTTATCAGGTTGCGATACAAAGCCACCTTCCACAACGCCAAAGGGCGAACGTGACACCATAGGCTTGTATTCGATCACCTGCACACCGTTCAGACGTAGGCTAACGCCGTTGTCCCGCATAGAGTACGGCACAAAAGTGAAGGCAAGGTTCACGGTGCTGCCGGTAGTTAACTGAAAGTCTGTTGGCAGCTTGTTGTTCTGCGCGTCAACTTGTAACGGTGGCGTGGTCTTGTCGGTGCCGTAAGCACCCTTCAGCTTGCATTTGCCGACGTAGTTCCCGTCATCGTCCTTCTTGAACGGTAGTGGAAACTTGTCAGGCCAGCTTTTCTCCTTCTTAGCTTTGTAAGCCGTAGCCATTCCCTTGTACAAGGCCTTAGCTTCCTTCTCAGACATCACGAAAGACATAGAGTATTCCGCACCGTCATCCAGTGGATCACACTTAACAGATGCACCGTTCTTACCAGCCTTGTTATCGAACTTGTAAGTGGTGTCGAGTTTTGGGTAGAGGGCTTTTACGCCTTCAATTGTGTAGTACATAAAGTCTTCAGCCATTTCGGTCTCCTAATTGGCTATTTATATTGAACCCTTCAGTTGCAGCGAAGGGCGAACCTTCGCGGTTGTGTGGAACAATGTCGAAAGCAATAGCTGCTAACGTGTCATCTGTATCCACTATTCCCCTAACTAAACGTAGTTCCTCTTCTTCTAACGGTCTTTGTGGGTAGAAGAACAGCTTTGGTACGGGGCTACCCGCATCGAAACTTATCCTCGTCACCACTGCTGCACTGGGCGTTCCATGCCCACTCAAAAACTTAGCGTAAGCCTGTAGAGGCATAGAGCTTCTACCTTGGGCCTTGCCAAATATGGATGAGGCGGGTACTTGCAGTTGGTACACAGTGTCTAACGCCTTCTCTTCAACAATCGCTAGTCGCTGACTAAATCTGCAAGCCCTACCCCCTCCAGTGCCAGATCCTCTGATGTTCTGTGAGCAATCAATACATCGCGCACTCTGTCTTCGGTCTGACGGCACATCGGGTGAAGGTCTCTGGGTATCGCTAGACCAGCATGTAGGCAGGCGTCTGACGGTGGGATCGTAAGCATCTTTGTAGTACGAGCGCGATACTGCCGCTGCGTTCACGATGATTACGTCTACCGACGACGTGTCTGTCTGAAAGTCTAACCCAGTAAACTTGTTACCCCGTAAACTGACTCGACGCATTACACATCTTCGTCAGGATCAAACGCTGTGGGATCAAAGTCATCCACGGTAGTTTCTTCCGCACCTTCTTCAGATGCGGTGCCTTTCAGTAAAGCCTCTGCAATGCTTGCTAAAGCAAACCGCTGAGTTTTACCTACCTTGATGTACGTATTCTCTGGAATGACCCCATCCCGCACCCATTTACGGGTCGTGGATAATGACACACCAAAGTGCTTCGCAACATCTTCTATTGGAACTAACTGCTCCATCACGCCTTCCTTATGGTCAAAGCGAACTCCGCATCTACGTTTAAGCCCTTCGGCAGAAGGTCTGGGTTTTCTTCTAAGAACTCCCGTACGTTTTTCTGATTCAGTCGCTTATCCAAGAACTCAGGTACCTTATGCTCCAAGATAAACTCGTGCATGTGTTCCCAGTCGCTAGTCCAATACTTCTGCTTAACAGTACGGTAAAACGTACCTGCATCAGTCTTGACGCTCTTCATATCGTTCTCTTTTAGATACTCCAGTAGTGCGCTTTTGATTGTGTTTTGCTGACTAACTAGCTTGTCATCAGCCTCGTTAAATTCCGTAGATAAGCGTGCCCTTTCTTCCTTGATCTTGAGGTAAGCCCTCATCATCTTGTTCAAAGGCAAACTACCTACGCGCTTCGCATCAGCCATGTTTTCGTCCTTCCATTGCCGAGAACTGCAATATAGTAGTAGGTAGTTGTTTAATCAAGTATTTCTTTGTAAAGATCAATAATTTTTGTATGTGTGTCTATTTTGTTATCTAGTAGTGCGTACACACGTTTTTCTATGTGAGATCCTTGTAGCTGTACCACCGTACACTTGTGATCTTGCCCCGCTCTGTGAATNCGTGCGTTGGCTTGAGCNTATGTTTCTACCGAACTGGTTGGCCCCCACCACACGATTGTGTTTGCAGCAGTCAGCGTAACGCCGTGTGCCGCAGCCTGTGGCTGTATGACCAGCACTCGTGGGCTGTCAGTCTCTTGGAACTCTTTGAATATGCGTGTGCGCTCGGCGGCACTGACCGCCCCGCTGATGACCTCGGTGGGTATCTTGTCTTTGCGTAGCTTCTCGGAAAGTAGTTGTATTGTGTGTTTGAACGGTACGAAGATCAGGACTTTCTTACTAGACTCGTCGATCACCTCACGCAGCACCTTGTATCGGTGCTTGATGTCGAACTCCAC
>JGI25128J35275_1000360_pt1 | contig 14050 bp, 23 predicted proteins | sample ETNvirenome_2_60_FD_35275 | JGI IMG/M metagenome (IMG submission 35275)
CATCAAGACCTTATATCCATTATTCGTAAAAGAAAATACCCACTCGTCCCATTCAGATCAAAATCCAACGGACTCCATTTAATTTTATTTATTGAAGGTGTTGTTCCTGCATCTTCTATGAGAAAAAAATTAATTGAAATAGCTTCAGACTTAGGAATTAATGATACAACAACAGATATTTTTCCAGCGCAAGATGAGGTAGATCTTACTCCTGAAAAATGGGATGATAAAAGAAAAGGTAATTTTGTAAATCTTCCTTATCAAAATGCTAAACTACCTACAAGAGTTGCAATGGATGATGAATGTAACTCTATAAAAATTCAAGAATTATATTCTTTCGTATCTAAATATAGATTAACACCAGCAGCTTTTAAAAAAATAAAAATATTTCAAGATGATGAAACAAAAGATTATCCGCCCTGCGTAGTAAACTTTATGAAAAATCAAGTACAAAAAGGGGAAGGAAGAAATGATGCTATGTTTAACGTAGCAGTCTTGGCCAAAAAAATTAATCCAGATCCTGTAATGTATGAGGAATGGACACGAGATATGATGACTAAGGTTTGTTCTGAAAAATTACATCCTAAAGAACTACAAGCAATTTTTAAAGGTGTTGAAAATAAAGAATACACTTACAAATGTAAGACATCAATTGCTAGGATGCATTGCGTATCCTCTGAATGTATAAAAAGAAAATTAGGAATAGGAGCTAATGAAGCTCTGCCTGAAGTTGGGAAACTTTTAAAAGTAAACTCGTATCCAGAACCTTATTGGATTTTACCTATTCAGGGTAAATCAATTAGACTTTCAACAAAACAATTATATCAACAACAATTATTAGGAGAGCAGCTTTTAAATTATGATATTGTTTGGAGACCTTTGAAGCCATCTAAAAGAGATCCAGATCCATACAGAGATTGGTTAGATGAATTAATTACTAACAAGCAAGACATGGAAGGTTATGACGAACATGAAGAACGAGAAGATGTATTTAATTCTAGGATGTCAAGATTCCTCGAGGATGTAGAAGATACTACAGAATTTGATCAAATTGATTCTGGTAACATCTGGAGGGACGAGACCGAAATGAGATTTAAATTAGAAACTTTTAGATCATTCATGAAAAAAATGGGATACAATTGGAACGAAAAGGAGTGTACAAGATTTTTAGAAACTGGTGGAGCACAACCTAAAAAGAAATTTCAAAACATAAGCAGCAGACATTGGGTCGTAAGTCTACCAAAACAAACAGAGCATAAGAATAAAGATGTCAAATTCAATAAACCAAAAGCTGCGTGGGAAGACAATTAAAATATTTGGACCCCCAGGCACAGGTAAAACAGAAAATTTATTAAAGCGTGTTAAACGTTATTTAGAAAAAGGTTATTCACCAGATGAAATTTGTTATGTCTCTTTTACAAACAAGGCAGTTAATGAATGTGTAACTAGAGTTAGAAATAAATTTAAAGGATATGATGAAGATGCTTTTAAATATTTTAGAACGTTACATAGTTTGGCTAGACAACAATTTGCAGAGATACCTGTATTAGATCCTAAAGCAGATTTGTTAATGTTTCATACTCAATACGGCACTGTTAAGATAGGTTATAAAGATACTTGGGATGATCAAAAAGTTTATAACAATTGGTCTTTACAAATTTACGACAGGGCTAGAAATATGAAAGTAGATCCTGTTTCACTTTACAAACAACAAGCCAGAAAGTCAGTCAGACTTCAGCAGTTTAAATCTATCATCGCAGGTTACGAAGAATTTAAAAGCATGGAAACTCCTACAGGACAACGGACACCGGACAGATTAGACTTTACGGACATGGTTGAGAGATACATAACTGATGGTTTAGTCATACCTTTTAAAGTTTTAATGGTCGATGAAGCTCAGGATCTTACTCCTTTACAGTGGGATATGATTGTTAAAATTGCAGGAGCTGTTGAAAGAGTTTATATTGCTGGAGATGATGACCAGGCAATATACGAATGGAATGGTGCAGATGTTGACCTATTTCAAAGCTTTCCAGGTAGAGCTTTGGTGTTAAAAAAATCAGTAAGATTAAACAAAAACATACATTTCTTTTCCAAATGTTTACTAAATAGTATGGGAGATAACAGAGTTCAGAAAGAATTTCACTCTAACGGTAAAGACGGTTCTATTTATAGATGGACTGCACTAAAAAAAATACCTTTCAATCTAGCGGGATCTTGGATGGTCCTTGCTAGAATAAATGATGTAAAGAGAGAGCTGCAGCAGGAGGCACGTAACCTATCTTTGTATTATCAAGATGTAAAAGGTAACAAATCATTTGATCCGAATCAGTTTTTAGCTATCGAGTATTGGAAAAAAATTTGTGAGGGCGGTAGTATTAGTAGAGAGGAAGCCTGCGTGATGTATGAGTATTTATTAAACATAGATCACGGATACCGGTCAGCGGACAGTAAAAGATGGAGTTTTGCTCATCCAAATCAAGTGTTTACATTTGATGAATTACATTTAAGGTGTGGTATGCGAGACGAAAAAGGCACTTGGAATCAAGTATTTAAAAGAAAATTTAAAGATAAAGATAAAAAATATTTCGATAAATTAATGAAAGAGGGTGTAGATCTAATGCAGCCACCTAAAATAATTATAGATACAATACATCAAGTAAAAGGTGGTGAGGCTGATAATGTTGTCTTAGCAAGTAAATGTAATTTTCCATCACACTTTGATAAAAAAAATTTACAAGAGAAAGTAAAAGAGCTTAGAGTTTGGTATACGGGTGCCACCAGATCTAAGCAAACCCTACATTTATTAGGCACTTATCATCAATATAATTTTCCATTAGGAAAATATTTTAAACTATACGAGGCAAATTATGACAGATAAAGATATGTTTGAGGATGCATTCCCTCAAGAAAAACAAATTGGAGGATCTCACTATAAACATTTTTTCATTCAACCATATGAATTTATATCAAAAAATGATCTCTCTTTTTTTCAAGGTAACGTTATTAAATACGTATGTAGATATAAATTTAAAAATTCTGCAATAGAAGATTTGGAGAAAATCAAACACTATTGTGATTTAGAAATACTTAAGTTAAAAGATACAAAGAAAAAATGATTTATAAATTTAATATAACACAAAACATTTATGAACAATTATTAGAAATTTCCAAGGATAAGTCTGTAAAATATAACTCAAGTTTAGCAGGAAACATGGTAGAAGAATATGGGTTATTAAAATATTGTGACGTTGTAGAACCATTCATTATAAAAGAATTATCTAAAATTGAACCCTTAGTTACTTATGTAAAAAATTTAAAACTTTTTCATCCTAATCCATTAAATTTAATGCTACAAAATTTCTGGGTAAATTATCAAAAGAAGTATGAGTTTAATCCTATACACAATCACGGTGGTATTTTTAGTTTTATTTTATTTTTACAAATACCATTTACAAATGCAGAGGAGAAATTGTTGTCTCCAGGAGTCAACTCAAATGGAGATATGTCAGGTAAATTAAGTTTTTTGTATACACACTCGGATATAAGAGGTGGAATTAAGGAACAAACTTTTGAAGTTGACAAAACTTGGGAGAAGACAGGATTAATATTTAAATCTGAGTTAAATCATTGTGTATATCCTTTTTTTAGCGAAGGAGAAAGAATAACAATGTCAGGTAATTTATTATTTAGAAATGACACACCAGCTTAATTTTATATACAACGACTCCGATTGGGTATGCCCATCTGAATATCCAGATCTATCTCAAGCAAAAGAGATAGCTATTGATTTAGAAACAAAAGATCCAAACATAAAAACTAAAGGTCCAGGCTGGGCAACATTTGATGGAGCTATAATAGGTTTTGCAGTAGCAGCTCTTGGCCAACAATGGTATTTTCCTGTTCAACATGATGCTGGAGGTAACATGGATCTGGCAATTACAACTGCTTGGATGCAAGATGTTTTAAATACTCCTTCGACTAAAATTTTTCATAATGCAAGTTATGATGTTGGTTGGTTAAAAATAAATGGATTTAATATTAACGGACCAATTGTTGATACCATGATTGCTGCAGCTCTNGTAAATGAGAATAGATTTAGTTTTAGTTTAAATGCATGTGCNAAAGATTATTTGGGTGAATTAAANAATGAAACTTTTTTAAATGAAAAAGCAAAAGAGTGGGGAATAGATCCTAAGGCAGACCTGTGGAAGTTACCTGCAGGGTACGTAGGTTTTTATGCTGAGCAAGATGCAGCTTTAACTTTGAAACTTTGGCAACATTTTAAAAACGAAATTACAAAACAGAGTTTAAATGATGTATGGGAAATGGAAATGGAACTGTTACCAATACTAATAGATACTCGTATGAGAGGTATAAGAGTTGATGAAGAGAAGGCAGCAGGTTTAAAAAAAGAATTCAAACAAAAAGAATCTATTGTCTTAGGAAAAATAAAAAAAGAAACAACTTTAGATGTAGACATTTGGGCTGCACGTTCAGTGGCTCAAGTATTTGACAGAATTGGTGTTGAATATCCTAGAACTGCAAAAAGTGATGAGCCTAGTTTTACGCAAAACTGGTTAGTAAACTGTGATAACCCGATAGCGCAACTAATAAGAGAAGCAAGAGAAATAAATAAATTCCATTCAACATTCATAGACTCCATTCAACGTTATGTACACAAAGGTAGAATACATTCTGAGATAAATCAACTAAGAAGTGATCAAGGAGGAACTGTNTCTGGGAGACTTTCATACTCAAATCCAAATCTTCAACAAATTCCNGCTAGAAANAAAGAATATGGAGATAAAATAAGAAGTTTATTTTTACCTGAGGAAGGTAAACAATGGGGTTCTTTTGATTATTCACAACAAGAACCAAGATTAGTTGCTCATTACGCTGCAAGTGTTGATCAAAAATTTGATGGAGCAGATGATTTTATTCTAGCATATAAAAATGAAGCTGCAGACTTTCACCAAATAGTTGCAGACATGGCTGGAATAAGTAGAAATAATGCAAAGACAATTAATTTAGGATTGTTTTATGGAATGGGTAAAGCCAAGTTATCGAAGGAACTAGGTATATCAAGAGATGCTGCTGAAAATCTTTTAAATAAATACAATTCAAGAGTGCCTTTTGTTAAGAGATTAGCTGAAGCAGTGACTGGATCTGCCTCAAAGTATGGCTTTATTCGAACTGTAATGGGTCGTAAATGCCGATTTGACATGTGGGAGCCTGCTACCTTCGGAATGAACAAAGCAATGCAATACGAGGAGGCTAAGGCCATTTATGGTAATAACATCAGGAGGGCCTTTACATATAAAGCTTTAAATAGATTAATTCAAGGATCCGCAGCTGATCAAACTAAAAAAGCTATGATTGATTGTTACAAGCAAGGGTTTAAACCATTATTACAAATTCATGATGAATTATGCTTTTCATTAAATAGTGAAAATGATATTAAAGATATTAAGGAGGTGATGGAAAATGCAATCGAAGATCTTAAAGTCCCGTTTAAAGTTGATGTCGCAATCGGTCAGAGCTGGGGCCAAGCAAAAGAATAAAAGAGAAATTGAAGGATATTATTTTGATGGTAAGAAGCTGCATACGCTTTATAAAAAGAAACGTTAATCTTCTTCTTTATTTTGTTCTTGCTCTTCTTCTTTTTCTAATTCTTTCTCTGCTTCCTCTCTCAACTTTTTAAGTTCTTTGTAATAGTTGGGGTGTTTCCATTCAAACATTTTTTGCTCCTTGTTTTTTTTTTTATTTACTATTATACCACGAGCAATTTTTCACTTTTTTATTTTATTGAATAGTAGACGACTCAAAGTTTTGGGTGTTTCATTCTAGATGCGACAACGAATGCTTTTAAACAATAACAGAAGAATTAAAAGAAATTATAATTTTATCTTCATCATAAGAATTTATTGGTGAACGATGTTTCCAATAAGAAGGTATAGTAAGTATGTCACCTTCCTTAATTTCTGCAGTAAATCTTTCTCCAAAATTATCTATTTCTGTTTTTACAGATCCTTCAGGTAAATTAATATAAAATATATTTGAGAAATGACACTTGCCGTGTATGTGCCATTCATGGAAATCATTTTTTTTATAAATTTGAAACCAAGTATGTTCTAAACCTATTGTAGTTTTAGTCTTGTCACAAAATTCTAGATGATACCCAGGGTAAATATTATCAACAAAATATTTATAATAATTTCTAGTGAAGCCTGGTGGTAAATTATAATCTTGATGATAAATTCTTTGTTCATTTGAACACAAACTATTGACTGGTATTTCGTAAATAAGTTTTATTAATTTATTTTTATGTTCAGAAAAATTTGGTACAGGGTAGATAAAGTAATTTTTGTCTAGAGACATAGATAGCCTAGAGTATAATTGAAAAAAAATAATTAACCAGCTTTAACTGGCTATATCTAAAAGACCTGTCTTAGCGTCTTCAACACTTTGATCATTAATCTTTACTTTAAGATCTTTGATCTTGATATCAATCCACTTCATATCAGGAGTCACTCTTCCCTGATCCAACGCTTGGCTGGCCCATTTGGACTCCAATTGAAGTTTCTCCGATATTAACTTTTGTAGTTGCATTTCGGTCAACCTCCTCAAATGTTAAGAAAGTACGGTCTGAGTAAAAACCTTCGTCCGCACCTTCAATTTCTCCTGATTCAACGCCATTTGCAAACGTTTCAAGAGCTGCTTTATCGTTCTCAGCCTCAAGCATCTTATTAAAATACATATTTTTACATCTTGCTTGGACGCGATATAGCTTCATGTAGTATTATATATCAAAAAAGGAGAGATAAACAAGCCCTTAGGTCGTTTCTTCGGCATACGGGTTGCAGCCAAACTTTATATAGATTTGTTGTTCATTTACATCTTGACGGCCTAATTCTTCAATTTTATTTAAAGACATAGTGTAACCGTCTATCATGCAATCGTAAGCATCATTATAGATTGTTGGGTTTTGATAAGGGGGTAGACATTGGTTCCCAACACTAGTGCATATTAATAAAGTTAATACAAATTTCATAAAAATCCTATATTATCCTATATAATTTAGTCCTTGCATATCCCATGAAAATGTTTATATAGGTTAGATGCTTTTTAAAACAACTAACAAAGAGGATATCATGAAAAGTAAAGAAGATATAGATGCGTCAACAGTGGAAGCTTTTGATGTGACAAGAAATCGTCCAGGTTGGATGATGGACAAACCAAAAACCATTGAGAAAGTTCACATTTTTTCTGTGACCTTTGATGAGGGAACAAAGGAGTTATCTCTTATTGTCAATGGTGATGTCTACAGGAAGATGCCTGTGAAAGATAAATTATCTGGAACAGTAAAATTTCATGAAGGCATTGATCAAATGATTAAACTATTTAGAGACTGGGGTTTTTATGAAAACTCTAATTAGATCAGACTCTGATGTGTTTAATGCTTGGTCGGACAAGGTACATAAAATACTTAATCAGTTACCTATGATAACGGCCAACGGACACATGCCACTTGAATATTCAGATGAAGAATATCAACAGTGCATGAAAAAACTTCAACAGTGTGCAATGAGATTTGAGGATTTACCAATATATCCTATCAATGAAGAAACTGCACGAAGGTTGATTGACGACCAACTAGTGGGGTTGAATGACAAACCAGATTATTAGTTTTTTGTTATTGATAGCACTACTAGTGATACCACCAAAAGTAATATTAATTATTTTTGGAATATTAACATATACAATCTTGTACTAACCAAGGAGGAAAAGATGACAAGAGCAGTAAATAATAAATTTTTTGAAACTAGAGATTATTCTATTTTTAAAAAAGTTAGAGGGAACAGACCTGTTGACGAAAGTCACGTGAAGCAATTAAAAAAATTAATTGCAGACAAAGATCTTATGGATCCTATACGTGTAAATGCAAACAAAGAAGTAGTGGATGGTCAGCATACATTACAAGCAAGAAAAGAATTGGGATTACCAGTTCCTTACATCATAATTAATTCTGATGATCCGCTTGATGTTGCAAGATTAAACCAAGGTCGTAAGAATTGGTCGATGGATCATTTCTTAGGTCACCATTGTGCTAGAGGTAAAATGGATTACAAAATTTGTAAATCTAAGATGCAGCAATATGGTTTCCCAGTTTCGGAAACTTTAATTCTGTTATTAAAAATAACTTCTAGATGGAGATCTATCACTGAGCAATTTAAACAGGGAGATTTTAAAATTCCTGCTGGTGGAATTGCTAATTGTGATAAAATTGGTAGTCAACTTATGCAGCTTAAAAAATATTTTTTAGGTATGGATAATACTGAAAGAAGAATTAAACGTCAGATTATCACTGCATATATTATTGCTGAAAGACACCCACAGTTTAATTTTGATAGGTTTAAAAAAGCCATTAAAACTAAATCTGCATGGTTGATGACTGGGACATCAGCACGTGATTACATTCAAATTTTCCAGAAAATATACAATTCTGGATTAGTCCCAAAAAAAAGAATCAATCTTCTTGATTTCTTTGATACTAGGGAATATACAGAGGAATAGGAGAGATCATGGACATCACTAAATGGAAATCTTGTGCAGTTGATATCGAATCATACACACTGATCAGAGCAATGGGGAAGGCAGGCTTCAGAAGACCTGGATCTATGATTGCTAAATTAGTTGATGAAGAAGTAAAAAAGATAGCTAAAAAAGAGGGGAAAAGCTATCCACAAATGAAAGAGAATTTGCTTAACTCGGGTAAGAAATTACTTAATGGTAAGTAGAATCCTAGGTGTGCCCCCGGGAGACTGGGGGCATTTATTCAATAAAGATATGAAAAAAACAATAAAAGTAGAATTAAACAGAGAAGAATTAAACACTCTCATTAATGGATTAACTGTTAGAGCTTTGAGTGATAACCTTGATGAAGAAGATAAAGCTCTTGGCAGAAAATTATCTAAAGCTGAAAAAGAATTAGAGACAAAATAATATTTGACTTCAATCTAATATTTTAATATTCATTATAAATCGTATTCCTAAGCCTAAAATGAAAAGGTGAGGCTTTCAAAACACCTTATTCTCAATTAACAACGAACGCTAATTTAACTTTAATTTAAGGAGATTTAGTGGGTAAAAATAAAGCTGCTAAAAGCAGTGAAGAAGCATTAACTGAAACATTACAAGAATTAGTAATGATCTGTCCTAATAAAAAAACTTATGACAAGATGACCAGTTTAATGTTTCAGTTGTATTGTGGGAATGACTTTGGTTTAGGAAATTTCAGTTTAGCATTTCTTGACAAAATCGAGGAGTGTTGGCGATCAGGTAGAAAACAAGCTGCTAAAGCTAAAGGTTTAAAACTGGTAGTCACAGATGCGTAACCACGGTGTAATTCCACATCTATATCTTTTCCCACATCGTGGTTATGCTGATGAACAATACAAATCATTCAAAATTAATTGAAGCGTCACTTGACTTTTGTAACTCATTGGACGGCAAGCAACGTACCGAGTTCATTGAGGATGCATTAGATGATTACAAGTGGACCACTTATGTAAGATCTCCTAGAGAGGTACAGAGGCAGTTTCGTGAGTTATTCTCCAAGCTTGTTAAAAACTTTGGGCACTGATATTGCATCAATGGTAATTAACGAGGAAAAGTCTCCAGAACAGAAACTTTTCCAGGCCATAGTATTGCAAGCGTTTGAGGATGCTTTGACTACTCATGGAAGTAAACAGGAGAGTTATTTAAAAAAAGATGCTCATGATTGGTTTTTAGATAATGGCCCTCAGTTTGAAAGTATATGTTGGTACGCAGGTTTTGATCCTGAAATTATAAATGAAAAATATAAAAATTTATTAGAAGAGGGTAAGATAATATTTACTGAACTACAGAAGGACTGGGTTCGGTATCGTGGGTTATATAGGGAGTATCGAGCTGCTAAGACTAGTAGTGAGAGAAGAGAGATAATGTTTAAAATTAATAAAATTAAATAGTCATGGCGGTCTAAAAAATTTCGCTCCTGGGGGAAAACCAGCGAGCAAAGCAAAAATGATGACTAGGAAAAACCCCCAAGAGTGATAAGAGTCTATTAACATAAACCATGTTCTTTATACAACAATACCGGACACCGGACAATTAAATTATACTATATAGATTATACAGACCCCTTATTAATAAAAAGTACCCCAGGGGGTAAAACAGGTGTCCCTGCTGTCCCTATCGGTCTATTAGTAATATGTACCAACGATTTTAGTGTGTTTTAGTGGTGTCCCTGTGGTGTCCCTATGGTGTCCCTAAGGGACACCTCTTGCGGGAACGTTATCGAAAGTTTTTGCTATACTTACTTTTAGTTGAAATAATCTATATAATAAAAATATCATGATGAAAAAATTGCTAGAGAGTGGCTTCAAAGTCACAGCTACCAAAGAAGGCCGTAAAATGGCTAAAGAGGCTTTTCGAAAATTATTTAAAAAACATAAATCAGAGGAAAGAAGAACTAAAAAAACAAAAGGTTTTGTACCAACCATTCCATATAATTTAAAAAAGGCAGATTTGAAGAAAAAAATTAAAGGCACTAAGCTTATAACTCAAGCAGAGATCAAGGCAAATCCTGGCTCAAGAAGAAGAATAATGTTGAGAATTGCGAGAGATAAAAACCAAAAAAGTAAATTCAAAGGGCCAATTATCTATGGTAAAGCATATCAATCAGATAAGGCTGGTAAAAGTTTGCAGATACCTATGATTTCTAAACAACAAAGACGAGACGTACAGGAAGATATATCTCAATCAGTTAGAAAGTTTTTAAAGAAAAAACTTGGAAGAAAAAAAGGTGGTGATATAAAAGTTATGAAGTCAATTGCTAAGAAATTAGATAAAGCTTCAAGAGCTCATAAAGGACAATCAAAAAGATTAAAAAGAATAGTTTCAAAATACGTATAATGGGATTAAAGAAAAAAGAATTAAGAACAGTAGACGATCTGACTCCAAAACAAAAAATGTTTGTGGAGATTTACGTCAAAGACTGGGGATCAATTACCCAAGCCGAAGCTCTTAAACGTGCTGGTTATGTTTGTAAGAATGAAAATGATTATGGTGTGATGGCATCAAGATTATTATCAAGAAAACAAAATCCACATGTTGCTAAATACTTCGACACAAGATTTCAAAGAGAACTTAAAATGTATGAAGGTGATAACCTTCGTAGGTTTAAGAGATTTGATAGACTTGCTGACAAAGCCGAAAAGAAAGATCAATACGCTGCAGCTATAAATGCAGAATACAGATCAGGCCAATTAGCAGGTGCGTTTGTTGATAGAAAAGAAGTTAGAGTAACTGGTTTGGAGGGAATGTCACGTGAAGAACTTGAAAAGAAACTACAAGAGCTTTCCGAAAAAATCGATGGCTACAACGCAAAAACGATCGAAGTTGAGTCCAGCGATGATAAGCAAATTGAAAAAGGCTAGTTGGTCGGAGTGGGTTAAAGTATTCAATGAAGTACATAACTCAACTATGTTCACATCAATCGGTATTATTAAGGTAACTGTGGATGATGAATAAAAAGAAAATATCAATTAATAAAAAATCTAAACATTGGAAGGATAGATTTCCTTTGGTTGAAATAACTTGGCTAGACATTTGTAGCGACTCAGGTTGGCAAAGTATGGACTCACTTACTAAGGCAAAACTTCCTGTTTGTGTAACAAAAGGCCATTTACTGACTCAAAAGAAGGGTATTACAAGAGTGTTTGGAGACTACTCAGAAAACGAAAAAGGAGAGATTGAAGAAATTGGAAATACTACTATAATACCAAATAGTGTTATTGAAAATATTAAAAAACTGATCTAATGCCAAGCGAAAGTTTACTCTGGAAAAAAACCAAAAAAGGACTGACTGATTCATTCCTAACACGAGTAGAATCAACAACAATTAACGGAATCCCTGACATACACGGTGCACATAAGTACGGTGTATTTTGGTTAGAATTAAAATCAGATGAACTCAGTTATCCTGCACTAAATAAGTGGCAGATTGTTTGGATGAACAAATATATTAAAGCTGGTGGTGTCGTATTTATCTTGGAAGAGACCCCCTCGCAGAGGTCTCTTAGACTGTACAGACCGGTGTCCGTGTTCACAGATCCTCGCACTCTGAAGCCCGTTGCCTCGTTCTCGTCTCGTGGTCAATGGCCACGGGTCCAGGAGCAGCTGGAGAAGGAGCTGGTGATGCAGCGTCTCGGGCAATGATCTCGTTCTCGGGACAAACCTCGCTCGTTCTCGTTCACTGGACCAGAGCTGGCCCCTCCTGCAGCTGGTAAGCTGTGGATCCCAGGCACAGCTGAAGCTCGGTGTCGTTTCTCGCCCTCGTTTATTTTCCCTCTTTGTTAGTTAACGGGGGCAAGAAACGGCATCCCCCGTGCAGCTGTTCTCGCTCGTTGTCAAGTATAAAAATCTCGGTGCTCGTTTGAATTTGAGCTGACCATCAGCGCAGTAACTTCAGGACTGGAGCTGTGCAGGAGCTTCTGCTGGTAAAAGCTGTAAAGAAAGGTCTTGACAAATCTCCCATCAGGTCTTATGTAAGGTCTGCGACCCACGTTTACTTCGCTGACATTGTGTTGGAGTAATTACCAAAATAGTCAAGTTGGGCTGTAACGTGGGCGTTAACTAACAAAGGAGGATCTCGATGAAGCTCGAAAAACTAGTAAAAAAAATTAACAAGGAGAATGCGCCACCGGATGGCTGGTCCGCAGCAGATGCTGTCGTGAAGGAAGACAAACCACAGCCTGGTAAGATCTATAGTTTGACTGGCGGGCCCGGCACACCGTCAATTGCAGCTGGTAATACGTGGGCGGAAAGTGTCGTTGAGGAGACTGAAGAATGACGTTCTCGTCAACATTACAGCATGGATCCCAGGAGCTGCTGGTGGCACTGGAGTCTGCAGCGTGAGCTACCTGCTCGGGTACCTGTGTTTGCTTTTACTCTGGCCTTCGGTTACCTTAGCGGTGACTGGCATCCTGGTGCTCTCGCTCGTGGGACTACTATGATGATGCCTCGCTCGTTTGAGTTTGAGCTGGGTCTGTGCAGCGTACTTCAGATTTCAGGAGCTGGGCGCAGGAAGTTCTGATGGTGCCTCGCTCGTTTGAGTTTGAGCTGGGGCATCTGACCCGTGCTTCAGAGTTCAGGGGGGCGCTGGAAACTCTTGTGGTAAGTTTGGTGGTGAGGTCGCTCTTTAGAATGGTTCTAAAATATAATTGTTGCATTGGTCGGTGGGATTTGATAAGACAACGAATCAAACTTAAAAACTAACAAAGGAGTTAATTATGGGTTTAGACCAACACGCACATCTTCGAGGTCATAAGGTAGATTGGGAAAAATACTACTCGGACAACGAAGCTGATAGTAAAGACGAACACGAAAAGGTTTTCGTGTGGAGAAAACACGCTCGACTTCAACAGTTCATGTCGGCAAAGTGGGACGAACAAAACACCACGCACAAACATGAGGGACATCTAGCACATTTGGGATTTAATGCAGATGAAGAAGCACCTGTCTATATAACTGAAAAGGTCGCCAAAGAGTTAGCCGAACAAATAGAAAAAGGTTTCGCTGACTACGAAGCCGAAGATGGTTTCTTCTGGGGACAACAGTTTCAAGAGGAGAGTGTCAAGGANTACAANGAACAAGACATCAAGTTCTTGAAGTTCTGTGAACAAGCAATCAACGACAAAAAGGTTGTTGAATATTGGTGTAGTTGGTAATGCCGAAAGATATTAAACGAGGCGACAATGTCGCCTCGCCTCGCTCTCGTAAGAATGGTCAACTTGAACAAGATAAGATGACTGCACAGGTTGAGCAACTGGCAGGACGTTTGGCAGAAATATTAGGCGAGGAATTTATACAAGTAGAGGTTGAACCAATACTCAATAAATTAAATAAAAAAAAGTTAAATTAGCTATTGCAATAAGTATGGGATTTGATAAGACAAGCAAGTATTCATAAGAATACATAACTTAACAAAGAGGTAAAAATGCAA
>JGI25128J35275_1000366_pt1 | contig 13975 bp, 11 predicted proteins | sample ETNvirenome_2_60_FD_35275 | JGI IMG/M metagenome (IMG submission 35275)
TCGTTAACAACTACTTGATTGAAGACATCTTTATATGCTTCACCTAATGACATAAAGTCTTTTCCTTTTGACATGTAATTATTTATGCTCCTTACTAAATATTTCTGTGGCTAGACAAGATAATATGTTCTATATGGGTAATAAAAATTTACCCAACGTTAATTGGAAGGGTGAATATACTAAAGAACAAGTAAAAGACCTTAAAAAAGCAAGTAGTAACATACTATACTTTGCTGAAAACTTCTTTCATATTATTAACTTGGATCGTGGTAAAGAGAAGATTCAGCTTTATAAAGCGCAAAAGAGAGCTTTAAGAAAGATGAGAGATAATCGCTTCTTTTGTTTATTAGCTTCGAGACAGATAGGTAAGTCTACTATGATGACGATCTATATTCTATGGCAAGCGTGCTTTAATAATGATCAACGTATACTCTTAGTAGCAAACAAAGAAGCTACTGCAATTGAGATATTTCAAAGAGTTAGAATGGCATATGAGGAACTTCCTAACTGGTTAAAACCACCTGTTAAAGAATATGCTAAGACATCTATGACCTTAGAGAATGGTAGTCGTATAGGTATTACAACTACAACTGGTACAGCTGCTCGAGGCCAATCTGTTAACTGTCTAGTTATTGACGAGATGGCATTTATTGAACCTCATTTAGTTGAAGAGTTTTGGAAGTCAGTCTTTCCTATTATTACTTCTTCTAAAAAATCAAAAGTATTTGTTTGCTCTACATCTAACGGCACAGCTAACTTATTCTATAAACTTTATACAGGTGCTATAGAAGGTGATAATGGATGGGCTCATGATAAGATTAAATGGGATGAAGTACCTGGTAGAGATCAAGAATGGGCTCAAGCTACTAAAACAGCGATTGGATCATCAGAAGCTTGGTTACAAGAATTTGAATGTGAGTTTATACACTCAGGAGAATCTACTCTCGATGATGATCTATTTGAGGAGATGATGTCTAAGGTAACAGAACCTAAAATTATATTAGATGAAGGTCATTATAAAATATGGGAAGAGCCAGATGAAAGTAAAGTATATGTAGCAGGAGTAGATATATCAGAAGGAGTAGGAATAGATTCATCTGTTATTCAAATTTTAGACATAACAGATATTAAAGATATTAAGCAAGTAGCTGTCTATAGAAACAATAAGATCCCGCCTTTAGAGTTTACTAATAGATTATACAAAATTTTGCGTAACTGGGGGTCTCCCTTAGCTCTCATAGAGAGAAACAATTGTGGCGCACAGGTGGTGGATAGGTTAGCAGAAGATTTAGGCTATGATAAGATAGTATCATATGGTAATAAAAATGCTCATAGAAGAAATGTAATGAGAGGTATGATCGCTCATACAAATTCAAAATATAAAGGGGTTCTTAATATGAGATACTTTATGAATGAAGTTAGAGTAGTAACTGTAAGAGAAGAAGATACTGTAACTGAACTAAGAAACTTTGTTCGTTACCCTAACGGTACTTGGAAAGCTAGAGCAGGATTTCATGACGATAGGGTCATGGCTATGCTTTATGGGTTGTTTATTCTAGAGAAAGAAATTACTGAAAGGTTCTTTGATATAGTAGAGGTAGATGATATGGGTAAGCCTTCTGTTATTGAACCTATGGACTTTGGTATTCAATACTTTGAAGACCCAACTTCAATATATCTTGACGAAGAAATTACTGGAGTCGGTTCTAATAATGTATCAGCAGTAGTATTTGGTATGGGTGATGAAGTATCAGATGATATGGATGATTTAAGATCAGCAGGATTTATGTTCTTAGGTGAAAATCCTCAAGATAATTGGCAAGCGGGTATACCTAGGCAGCTATAAATATATACATGGCAAGGAATACTATGCAGCAGTCAATGCTGAACAAATCTAGAGCTGATAAGTTTTTATTAGTTTTTGATATACCACCGATTTTAAAAGAATTTAGTAAAAAGTTTAATCAAACTAATGATAGTTTAATTCCAGACTCAGTACAATTTTCAATATTTGGTGCTGCTGTACCGGAAGTTAACGTACCTGCAGTAGAAAATAGGTACGCTGGTAATACTCTATATGTTTCATCTCATTCAAAAAATGCTTACCCTCCAGTAACTATAGGATTTAAGATAGATAACGAGTATAAAAATTACTATGCTATATACTCTTGGCTTAATTTACTGCATGATCAATATGATGGAAGATATAATGCTCGTGAAATAAACGAAAATTTTCCTGATTTTCAGGATTATCAAACTGATTTGACCATTTATGGTAAAGATGAATTCAATAATAACCGTATCAAATTTACTTATACTAAAGCATTTCCTACTACTGTTGACGCTATAAACTACAGTTATACAGATGCTGATGAAATTACTTCAGGATTCACATTTGTATACTCACAATTACACACAGAAGTTCTTGATTTTTGAAATTATTAAACTGAATTAGGATAAATAATTTTATGGCACAGCGTACTATTAACTCACCTGGAGTAGAAATAAGAGAATCTGATCTTTCCTTTACAACACCTGCACCTGCCGGAACTAGCGTTTATGTTACCGGTTTTGCTCAGCAGGGTCCCATCGATGAAGTCTTACTTATATCCACTAAGCAAGAATTAGTTCAAATATATGGTCCTCCTACTAATGCAGCAGAAAAATACTTTCATTATACTTTAACCGAACTACTAAATTCACCTGCTACCGTTTACGCTGGTAGATTGCCATACGGTAGAGGTGCTGGAGATGGTTTTGGATCTAAATACTCAGCATTAGCCTATCCTGTTCAATGCTACATACCTGGTAAAGGAACATTAATTGGTGATGCATCAACTCTTTCACAAAGTAGTTCAGCTGTATATATTGCTGGCGCGCCAGTCCATTTTGAATTAACTGAAGCTGAATATTTAGGTATACTTGATGGATCTGGTTATACATGGGCTAATACTTCAGGTCTAAGAGCAAATGATATTGATTCAGTATCAAATATCGGTAAAGCTGGTATTATTGTTTTAAATAAAACGCAAGTAACTAACAATCAACAATTTGAAGGTACATATGTCGGCTTGTTAAATAATACCCAAAACCCAGCAGATGATTTTACAGCTATTGTGGGTGTTGACGCTGTTACCGCTGAGGCTACACGGACAGCAGCCTTTACTGCATTACCTAACAATACATTAACTTTTAATTTATCTTCTTCTGCAACTGATGGTTCAGGTCAGAGTGTCTCACGTGTAATGGAAAACTTAACTGATTATGATTTAGATAGTGATTCGTTTAAAGATTACTTACAGTTAGGTGTATTTAAATTACGTAAATCTGTATACGCTAATGAAGCTACAAAACTTGATTATGTGTTAACTGATGTTATTGTAGGCTCTATAAATGCAAATAGAACTCAACTTAATCCAAATGGTGGAGCTGATGTGACAGCATATGTTGAAAACGCTTCTGATAATTCGCAAAATATTAAAGTATTAATTAATGATAATATCTCCGGTAGATTAACAGGAAATACAGGTCTTAATGATCGAGGTAATGCTCTGCATGTGATCCAAACTGCAAGTACTTTATCTGATGGTGGCTTTTTATCAGCGGCACCGGCACCGAAAAATGCGAACTTCCAAGTTACTAATAAATTGTTCCCTCTCGGTCAATTTACTGATCAGAAAGTAACAGATAAAATTCTTGGTGATATTCCAACTAAGATTGAAAGATCTCTTGATAATATTAAAAATGATGAAGTTTACAATATTGATGTAGTTGTTGAAGGAGGGCTTGGTACTATTCATTCTATAGCAAGTGCTTCTGCTACACCTGCATATTATGATGATGTTTCTTATAGCGCAGCAATTAGTGGAGCTGTACAAGGATTAAGAACTTCAAGTGAAGTAACATTTCCAGCATCAGTTAAATTAAGAAATGACTACTCTACTATCTTTAATAAGTTTGAGAAGTTTGTTAAGCCTCCATATGAAGGCGGTGATAGAGGTGATTGTATTTTTATAGCTGATCCTATTAGACAAATTGTAATTAAAGGTGAGAATACTAAGCCGCTATCTGATAAGACTAAAAACTTCCAAACTGAAATTTACTGGCCAATCAGACATCAGTTTGAGAACGAAAATACTTCTTACGCAACTGTGTATGGTAACTGGATGGCAGTTAATGATAGTTATGCTGGTAAGCAATGCTGGGTTCCATCATCTGGATTTGCTGCAGCTGCAATGGCTAGAACAGATGCAGTTGCATTCCCATGGTTCGCTCCAGCAGGCTTTACTAGAGGGTTAGTTTCATTTGCTAATGATATTGCAGTTAATCCTAATCAGAAGCAGCGTGATGAACTTTACAAAGCTAACATTAACCCAATTGCTCAATTCCCAGGGTCGGGTATTGTAATATTCGGTCAGAAGACTTTACAGAAGAAGCCAAGTGCATTCGATAGAATTAACGTTAGAAGATTGTTCTTATCATTAGAAAGACCTACTAAGCAGTTAGCTCGTCAGTTTGTATTTGAGCAGAACTCAGAGTTTACTAGAACAAGATTAGTAAATGCTTTAACTCCTCTGTTTGAAAGAGCGAAAAACAATGAAGGATTATTTGATTACTTGATTGTTTGTGACGAAAGAAATAATACTCCGGCAGTTATCGATGCTAATGAGCTCGTGGTTGATATTTACCTTAAGCCAACGAGAACAGCAGAGTTTATCTTAGTTAACTTCTACGCTACTAGAACAGATGCTAATTTCCAAGAGTTAATTAGCGGTTAAACAATAAGAACAATTAAATATTATTATGTCAACAACAATTCAAAACTTCTTTACTAAAGCAGCAGAAAATCAATTTTCTAGAGATTTTCTATTTAGGGTTAGAAATATTACATTAGCAGGTGGAATTACATTTGTTGGTGATAATGATCTAGTTTATGCAAAGACAGCACAGTTGCCAGGACGAAACATTGATAGCAAGGTAGTTAACTATTTTGGTCAAGAGTTTCAGGTACCAGGTAGATCTACTTATCCTGAAGCTGGAGGTTATACGATTAGTTTTTATCATGATGAAAATTGTGCATTAAGAACTAAATTTGAAGCTGCTTCTAGAATTGTTTTCAATAATGAGACATCAATTGGTCAATATGGTATGCCTGGTGAAGAGTCAGTAATTAACTTAGTACAGGTTGATAAACAACTTAACGATGTTAGAAATATCGAACTTGTAGGAGCTTCTCTTCGAAATGTAGGGGCTGTAAGTTATGATATTGCTGATGGTTCAGGTGATGTATTAAGCTTTGATGTAACCTTTGCATTCCACTTCTATAGAGACTTTGCCCTTTCTTAACTACACTCGCGATTAAATATTATTAATGGCGTTTGAGCAGCAAGATTTTCTCGATAGGTATAGCTATAGTGAAAGGTTCTTTCTTTCGCATCCCTTTCTTTGGAAGATAGAATTTTTATATGAGGGTGCAGAGTTAATACCTAACATTAACAAAGCTATTACCAAAGCGTATAAGCAAGACGCTAATAATTGGAAAGCCTCTACAGAACCTGATTCATTTACTGAAAATGGTAATATCTTAGTAGCAAGAACAGTTAACGTTCCTAACGAAAATTCTCAATTTGATATAGCAGGTCAGCAAAATATGGGAGGCTTCTTACCTGGCTATGCTTTAAACAAAAGAGCAGACTTCTTATCTAAAAACTTAGCTATTAACTTTTTTGATACTGTAGATGATATTGAACATTTTTTCTTTAGACCTTGGATGATAGCTTTAGGTATAGATGGGTTACTAGAAAGAAACTTATTATGTCCTAAAGTAGTCTTAAGACAATACGATAATAGAATGCGTTTACGTAAAGGGTATGAGTTTAGAGAGGTTTTTCCAACTAATGTAGAAGGTTATCAGCTATCTTATAATGATGAAGAGTTTCAAGAAAAGTCAGTTACTTTTGCATTTAGAGATTATAAGCCTTTACCCATAACAGGATCGGCTTTACCTTTCGCATTTTAGTAATAATTAATAGTATGCAATGTGAGTTTAAGCTTCCTAATGGTAAGGAAGTAATTACTAAAGAGTTCTTATTTAAAGATCTTAAAGAATTCTTATATGATTCTTCTTTAGAGTATATCGTAGAGAGATTAGAGAGCTTTATAATTACTAAAAATTTAAATGTTATTGAAAAATTTATAACATTATTATATCTTAGAAAGAGATGTTTAAAGCATACCTTCAATATTAACATCGACGGTGCTAGCAAAGATGTAAGTATAGATTTAGTTATTGATAGTCTAGATGAAATTATTAATATAAAAGAAGAGAAAACTATTGGTAATTTAAAATTAGTATTAGATTATCCTTCTGAATTTTTAGTTAATACAGATAACATCTTCAGCGTAATTAAAGAAATAAAAATTGATAATCATTCAATAAATTTAAGAACTGTATCTACTGAAGAGCTTATAGACATAACTAATAACTTACCTACTGAAGTTTTAAAGGTAATTAATGACTTTATAGAGGATAAAAGACATGCGTTAGAATATAGTTTAATTCCTAACAATGATGATTTTGAAATAAACTTTTTAAATGCTTCTCCGTTTTATTTTTTAATAAATCTATTTAAATGTTTAGATGTATATACTTTTAGAGAGTATATTTTTGTACTAAGTAAAAGAATAAGAGATGTTAATTTTCTACTTAATAGCACTTTTATAGATATTTTAGATTATATGGATTTGTATGAGCGTGAAAATCAAGAACAAAACGAAAAGTTGCAAAATTAAATAACTAGTTAAATAATATCATGAGTACTTCTACTAAGGATTTTATTAGTAAGCTTTCTGAATTAAAAAAAGAGTTTAAGGTCTTTGTACCTTCTGCTAAAAAGGAAGTTACAGCCAGTCAAATCACCCTTAAGCAACAAAAAGATATTATAGCTACATCAGTTAATGGAGTACTAGGCGCTCTTCAATTTACTAAAGCAGTAAATGATCTAATCATAGAAAATATTGCTAATAAGACATTTTATACGTTTGATAGAGTACCTGTTTTATTAGCATTGAGAGTTGAATCATTAGGAGATAAAATTAAAAATGAAAAAGGTGAAGTAGTCTCACTAAACGAATCGCTCGAAAAGATAAAAAAAGTACCTACTTTTAAGTTAAGCAATGAGGTAAAGATTAATTCAATTAATGTAGAGTTAAGAATACCTACCTTGGAAGAAGAAAATATAATCCTAACTAAAAGTATTCAAGAGATGGATAAATTAAAATCTGAAGATCTTTCCAAAGCTATGGGATTAATTTATATATTTGAGCTAATTAAGTCAGTTAAATCAGTTCAAGTTGAAGATGAGTTAATAGATTTTGACGATCTAAAAGTAGTAGATAGAGTTAAAATTGTAGAGCAGCTACCATTAGAACTTTATGATAATATTACTTCTTTCTTAAGTCAATTTACTAAATACGAAGAAGAAATATTAACTATAAATGAATCTACAATAGCAGTAGATGCTTCTTTGCTTGATGCTACTACCGGTGCATAAATATATATGTGGCAGATTTCTTTAACATATTAGGAAAAGCAGTATCAGGTGAAACCATAGGAGGTGCTGCAAATAAAAAGATTATAAAAAAGGTTAATCCCGTCTTAACTGCTAATGAGAGAAGACGTTTAACTAATGAGGCTACTATTGCCGCTGAAGCTTTTTTAGAAGTACAAAATAAAAAGAAAAAGGACGAATTTGGGAAAACTGAAAGAACCCCGGCAACTAAGGTCTCTGATTCAATAAAGAAAACCGAAGCTGAAAAAGAAAAACCTAAAAAATTAAAGTTTCCTTTATTATTAGCTTTAGGAGCAGGTATTACAGCATTTGCTGCTTGGATAGCTGACTTTATAGGACCTGTAGGTGAGTTTATAGCTAAAACTCTACCCAAACTTCTTAAACCTATGGGTAAATTTGCTAGTGGATTCTTTAAGGCTTTGAAAGGAGGTAAACTATTAACAGTATTAGGTAAGATTGCTGGAAAGATAGGACCTAAAATACTTAAATTTGGTAGGTTTATCCCTGTTATTGGCTCTCTCTTTAGCTTTGGATTTGGTATAGCTAGATGGAAGAAAGGTGAGTATGGTAAAGCGATATTAGAATTTCTATCAGGTATTTTAAATCTACTTCCATTCGGTGTTACTAATATAGCTTCACTCTTAATTGATGGTTATCTTCTCTTCTCTGATTTTAAAGACATGGGCGAGGGTGAGGATAATAAAGATAAGATTGAGTCAGGTGAAAAGTTTAGTTTATGGAGTAAGATTTCTGGGTTTGTTTTAAATTTACCAGTTATAAAAAATATTCTATCTTTAGGAAAAGGTGTAGGTGCAATTTTCACGGGTGATTTTGCAGCTGCAGCTCAACATTTTAGTGACGCTCTTCCTTACACACCTATTGGATATGTAATGGGATTTCTTGCCGATGAAGGAAAAAGAGAGAATTTAGTTAAGGGTGCTAGAAATGTATTTGGTAAAGTTGGAGATTTCTTTGGAATTATAGTTGATAAATTTGTTGATATATTTCAAGGAATAGTTAGCGCATTAAAAAATGCCTTTGACTTCGTTGTTACAAAAGGTAAAAAGCTTGGTAGTGCATTAATAGCTGGGTTCAAAGCTCTTGTGCCGGGAGGTGAGAGTCCTATGGAAGCTTTTTCGAGAGTGTTTGGAGCTGATACTGAGGGCGAAGAATCGAAAGGATTTAAGAGTGCAGTAAGTGAAGCAGAAAAAAGCGGTCGTTTTGAAATAGACTTAGGAAGAAAAACTGTTAGTAAAGTATTTGATGAATCAGTTGCTAAACAGTTATTATTTACTAACCAACTTTTACGTAAACTAGTTGAAGTAAATGTGGCGATGGCTAAAAATGGTAGCGCTGAAAATGTATCTCCAGTAGTTGTAAATACCCCGCCGGCTCCTAATAACGATATGCCGGGTACAATGGAAGGGCCTAAATATAACGATTCTAGAGGAAACTTCCTAAACTCAGCATATACTATGCAGCCAACCTAATTTAAAGGATAAATAATAATATGGCTAGATACGATACTATACGTAACGGAACAGGAACACAAGCAACTCCTGGAGTATATGATATCGTAAAGGAGTACGACTGGACTTCTGTACCTAGAACTTCAGACTTACGTAATGAAGCTCCATCGGCATATATAACTGCTTACGAATTAAAATATTCTCAGCTACGTTCATTTGTAGATGGGTATATGAATATCTTATCACCTCAAAACAATAGTGGTTCATATGCAAATAGCAAGAACCCGGGATTGGATTTTTACAAAGGATTATATACTGTTAAAGATGGTCCTATAGCTAGATTAAATTTTCCGTTTTTTGAAGATAGCTTTAGATCATTCAGTACAGAATTTGCTGATACCTTTTCACCTATAAGTCAAAGAGGCGCGCAAATGTTTGGAGGTCAAGCAATCCAGGGATTAGGAGGAGCTGCTGAAAGTTTAGCAGGTGGAGGATTAGCAGCGGTAAATGCTCTTGCTTCATTTGGAGATACTGGTAACGGTGGTGATCAAACATTAGCTGATAAAGTAGCTAAGACAGCATCAGGAGTTGCTACTGGTGTTGCTAAAACTCTAGGCTTAAATCCTGGTAGACAAACTATAGGCACTCCTGGTTCGTATATTGAAACACCAAAGTTTTATCAGTATAGTAATACTGATAACGGATTACAGATAGGGTTTACTCTTTCTAATACTTTAGAAGATGATTCAATTGATAAAAACTTTAAATTTATTTGTGACTTTACTAAGATGAATAGGCCTTATAGATATGGTCCTATTGGAATGGATTTCCCAGCTATTTATAATTTAGTAGTACCGGGTTTAAGATATATACAATGGGCATTTTTAGAAAATTTTGAAGTAAGTATGCTCGGAAACAGAAGAAAAATTGGTTCAAGAGTAATTCCAGAAGCATATGTTTGCAATTTTACATTTAGATCATTAACTGTTGAGCCGGCTAACTTTATGGAAGAGCTATGCGAAAATAGAGATGCTTTTGGTGATTTTGATAGCTACTCTGCTAATCAAGCTAAACAAGAACTAAGCTTTCAAAAAGGTAAGTATGAAAGAGAAAGAACTTTAAATAAAAGATCTAAGTTAGCTAAAGCCATTAGAGAAGGAGATAATCTTCCTAATCAAAATCAACCACCTACCCCTCAACCAGGTCCTCTCCCTCAACCAGGTCCTCCACGCCCACGTCCTCTTGAACAAATTGAGGTTCCAACACAGTATGATATAGAAGGACAACCAAGACCACAACCTCAAGTTTTTCAAAATCCTAATAATGGTAATGTTATAATTATAGATTCCAACGATAGTTTTATTGCTGCTGACGGCACTTTAACTGAGGCTGGTAGTCAGATAGCCTACAATTACGCGCCATCAACTCCACCACCTACTGGTGGTTCTTTAACACTTGATCCTAATGCACCGTCGCTTAGATTTGTAACTGAAAATGAATTTAAAGACCAGTTTCCAAGTGAAGCTAAAGAAATATTTCCATTCGGTACCAAGTCTGAGTTAAGAGAAGGGGCACGAAAAATCCAAGAAATGGCTGAATCTGCTAAACCAAAATCCACCGGCGGCTCGGGTCGCAATACAAACCCATATATTCCTAATACAGGAACTGGAGGATTGTTCGGCAAGCCAAAATTCTAGACCTTAATTTATTATGAGCTTAACAGGAAAAACAGGACAATATCAAAATCAGGTAAAAGCTTTACCAAGTTTGCCTTTGAATCGCTATGAGCGTATATTTAAATTGTTTACTCAACCAACAAATGGTAAAGAGTTTTATTTTTATAATATACTAAACAAAATGGAGTTTCCAGATAACATTGATAGCGCGTTATTAGATACCCATAATGTACTTAGTAAACAAGCTTTAACTACTACATCATATGACGTATACGGTGATATTCATAGTTGGTGGATTATATATTTGTTGAATAAGAAAACTATAGGCAACAGTTTTTTTGCTGAAGGAGGGCAGCAGCTTACCGTTATAAAACCGAGTAAGAGAGGTTTAATATATCAGCAAATAACTGAAGCCACTTTAAGATAATGGCTACTGTTACTAAACCAATAGACGACGACTCATTTAAATTTAAACTAAATGGTTCAGATTACTTTTGTTATTTCTTACTTTCAGGCAACGAAAACGCGACCGCTCCGGATGCTTTTACTGGATCTAATGTAGAAGAGGGTATATTGCTAACTAAATCGTCTATTGTTAGTTTAGATATTCATGAAAACTTTTTTGCACCTGAAATAATCGGATCTATAACTATTAATAATCCTTATAATTATATTGAAAATGAATTAATAACTGATACTGATACTGGTGAAAACTATCTCCATATAGAGTTTGTAGATTATGAAACTTATAATGGAAAAAATAGACAAGAAAATAGTTTAAAATATTCTTTTGTTTTGCAAGATGAAAGCAATAGCATCTCTAAAACTGATAGATCTAATAACTTTAAAACATATTCATTAATGGATATAAACTTTCATCGCTTGAATAAAGAATCTGAGCCAGGAGCAAGATACCCTTCTACCAATAATACATCAAACGAACAAAAATCTTCCGGTGTGCCTATAGGTGATATTATAAAAGATGATATTTTTAAAAAGGTTTTTGGTAATAATAATCTGATTGATGAAGAATTTTTTACTCCTGGTAGTCATGTAATAAATGGAAATGATGGTGCGTTTCCAAATAACATTGAACATATTACACCTGGATTACATTGGAGATATTCTGATGCTTTAAAATATCTTTTACGTTTTAACTATTCTATAACACAAAGCCAAACATTACCAGTACAACCGTTTTTACAATATAATAGAGATACTGAAAAATATACATATCTACCTTTAGATCATTATTTTATAAACAATGAAAGTTTAACCATAGAAGCAATGGGTATAGGAGATCTTGCAGGGGATGAAGTCGAAAACGAGAATCCAAATAATCCTGTAAGTAAGGATGGTAAGAATGACGATAATCCTGTACCTTTTAACACTTACCAGGGTATGCTTCATAATACAAATTTAACTACCCCCTTTACAACATATACCAATGAGTACTTTCACAATTATATAGTTAAGAGTAGTAATAATATGTTAGGCTCGGAAGAGAGTGAAGTCATAGAATTAGTAGATGTAGTTGATAATTGGAGAACTTTATTTGTTGATAGATTTAGGTGTGTAGGCGGTCCACCAGAACCGTACATTCCTTTTTATGATAGTATAAATCGTAAAGTAAAGCCCTTTTCATTACCTAATTATAAATTTAATGATTGTAAAAATTTAGTTACAGCTCAAATGGTTTCAAACTTAACGTTTTATAATCTTCAGTTAACATTAGATATTCCTGGTGATACTTTTAGAAGACCGGGTAAATTTTTAGATGTGTTTAAAGCAGGAAAACAAGAAGCTCCTTCTGATGCTAAATTATTAGGAAAGTGGTTTATTACTAGCGTACATCATAGATTCTTTAAAGATAAATATCAAAACGTAATAATTTGTGTAAAACCTTATGTAGGGCCGGATCAGTATGTTGATGCATCTTTAGATCCGGGTATATTAAACCGGCAACTCAACAGAAGTAGAGGTACAGATCCTTTCACACCACCAGGCGGCTATGGACCGGATAGACTTTTAAGTTAACAATATAAAATTATGGCAAGAGATTATACAGAATTACCAGATTCAACAGTTTATGGTACTTTAGGAACAGCTGCTCCTGAAGTATTAGAAGAAATGGTTGTTGAAGCTACTAGGTTAAATAATACTGGTAACAGATCAGCGTGTATAGATCAATTAGTTAATAACTTAACTAAAGACGTTAATGGTTTTTTTAATGTTAAAGCACAAGTTCTTAGATCTCTTTTTGTTAGTAAAAAGCAGTTTGAAAATTTAATTGAAAGAGATTGTGATGGTAAATTAAACGGTCAATTTCAACATAATTATACAGAATCTGATCTAGATTTCATGGAAAACTTTTTAAAGATTTTTGAATTGGGATTAGATCAATTAGAAACTTTTATAGGTATGCTTCAATCTGCTGAAGGTCTCTTAAAATTAGATGAATGTAGTATTCTTTATTATTTACGCCAACTTTTAAATGGTCCTTTTGCTTGCGCGGCATATGATATATCTAAGTTAGCTTCAGGAGAGAGTATAAATTTACTAGCTTCTGTAAGCGATGGAATAGGTACATTAGGTAATACTGTAAGGAGTAATATTTCAACTACAGTATATGGTTTAGAACCATTTAATGCAGCTTTAGATTTATATAATAATCTACCTCCTTATATGCAACAAAATATAGATGATGCTACTAAAGCAGCTACTAACGTTTTTAACTATAATTTCGAAAATAGTGTTTTTAACGATAATACTTTACCTTTTATAGATAAATTTCCAAAGTTAAGAGTTAACAACGAATGGTCTAAAGGCTTTACTGATTTTGCATCTGCTTGTCTTAATCTAAAAGATATACCTTTGTTTAATGATTTAAAAGATATATCAAATGATATCTTTGGAACTATAAAATCGGCACTAGGAGTTGCTGGAAGTAAATTATTTGAATTTAGAAAGTTAGTAAATTCTTTTTATATACAAGGTAGTGAAGCATTTACTATTTTAAATGGGGTTAATAGATTATTGATATCTTTAGATAAAACAGAATATACAGTTAAGAATAGAGTAATCCAACAAAAATGCGAAAGCGCTCTAACTAGTATATTAGGTTTTCCAATAACTACAGATCAAACTTATGATTTAAAAATCCAGGTAGATGACGGAGTGTATGATTTATATACATTAAATGGTTTGTTTGGAGGTACAGAAGGTAGAACAAATCCTAACGATACAAGCAGACTACCAA
>JGI25128J35275_1000368_pt1 | contig 13912 bp, 7 predicted proteins | sample ETNvirenome_2_60_FD_35275 | JGI IMG/M metagenome (IMG submission 35275)
CTAATGCTCCTGCACCAAAAGCATGATTACGAACACCAGTTGTATTAGCATCTAAAGCGTAAGCACCTACGGCTGTGTTATAAAAACCAGTTGTGTTTAATGATAAAGCAGCAGTTCCTACAGCAGTATTATTACTTGCTGTAGTATTGCTCATTAAAGCGTTAGTTCCTACGGCTAAATTAGAATCACCTGTTGTGTTGTTTGGTAAAGCTAACCTACCTACTGCTACGTTTGAAAAACCAGAAGTATTAGCTCCTAAAGCAGATTTACCTATAGCCACGTTATGATTACCAGTAACAGCAGCATCTAAAGCACCTTCTCCAAGAACAGTGTTATTAGCAACAGAGTTTGCACCTTTACCTATATTTACTGAATTTATGGTTGCGTCTGCCGTTCCAGTGATAGCTCCTGTTACAGTTATTCCAGTTGAAGTTGTCTCAAACTTTTTACTGTTGTCGAAATACAGTTCTACGGCACTATTAGCTATAAATGAACCGAAAGTCTCATTGTTGCTACCATTTTTAAAATCAGTTCTTTCACTTGTAATTGAACAGGAATTATTACCAACAGTAGATATAAAGTTTGTTGAACTACCAGCATCATGAAATATAGACAAATCATTACTAGCACCAAACCTTAAGCGGTTTTGAGTTAAGTTGCCAACGTCACCAAATTCAATATTTTGGTTATTAGTATCTAAAGCACCGCCTAGCTGTGGTGATGTATCCTCAACAATATTTGATAACTTACCACTAACAGTTGTATTAAGAGCAGCTATATCTACACCATCTACTGTGCCTGATACTGTGATGTTTCCTGTAACTGATAAACCACCACTGCTATCTAGACTCGCTTTATGAGTACCATTAAATCTAAAATCTAATAAATTAGAGGCTGATTCATCATTTCTTATTGACCAATCTGTATTATTATTATTGTTAGCTGTTAGTACTAAACCAGCATCATAAGCACCTGAACTTCTAATTTCTAAGAAAGCACCAGTACTACCTGTAACTTGAACTCCATCAACATTTGTCTCTAACTTTTTACTGCCATCAAAATATATTTCTGCTGCTCCATCTTCAACAAACTTTGCAAAATAACTATCATCATTTGCAGACCTCAAATCAATATTATTTCCTGATCTAAGAACTAAATGATTCGCACCAAAATGATTTATAATACTACCTTGACTTGATATGTGGTAAATCTGAAGGTCTTGAGAATCTCCTAGTCTTATCTTGTTACTATCACCCAGATCAAGATTGCCAGTTACCGCACCACCAGCAAGCGGTAAAACACCAGATAACTTACTAACATCAATCGCTGCACTTGCGTTTATATCAGCATTTACAATCGCTCCATCTACTATCTTTGCACTTGTAATAGCATTATCTTGTATCTTTTCTGTTGATACCGAAGTATTAACCAATTTAGCTGTAGTAACTGTATTATCACTAGGAGTACCAATATCTACCGACTTACCAATAGTAATGATAAAGAAATCTGATCCACTGGCAGGGGCAGCACTAAATATTACTGATGATCCACTTATTGCAAAACCTTCACTTGGTTGACTTGTACCGCTATTAGGTTTTTGTACAACACCATTAATACTTACAAGTAACTGTTCTGCTAATTCTGGTGGGTGGTCAATATTAAATCTATAAGCACTACCATTAAAGGTTGCAGTATTACCACCAGTACCGTTATAGCTACTTAAGGTATTTGTATGAAAGTTACCAACAGAACTAGCTTCTTGGTAAGCAGTACCATTAAATACTAAAAGTTTATTATCAGACTTTCTAAAGATTAAATCACCTTCATCATTATTAGATGATGGTGTTGTATCTACAACTCTATATCTATTACCAAAATCATCAATATCATTACTAAGATTTATAAGATCTGATTCTTTTAATAAGACCTTGTGATAAGTGTAAGTATGTAAGGTAGTTGTTGTTTGTACCTGTAGACCAACACCACTACCTAAAGTTTTACTTTGTAGATCAGAAGGAAAACCATTTATGGTAACAGTAGAACTACCTGCACCATTAGATATAGAAGCAACACCACTACTATTAACAACAACCCCACCTGCATCTGATATAGAAACTACAGTACCAGCATTACTACTAGGATCAGGGTGTGTAGAAGGGAAAGATGTTTCATTTGCTATTGCTACAAAACCACCTAACGCATTAGTAACAGTAAGGATACGATCATTAACAGCTTTTGATGTTGGTATCTTTGCATCACTGTTAGCTGTTATAGAAGTTTCTACTTCTTTATTTGTTAGCTGGTTAAGGTTTGCTGTAGAAGCTGTAATACCATCAAGTGTGTTTAATTCTGAAGCAGTAAGAGTACTATTAACACCATCTAACGTATTCAGTTCTGTGGTACTTACTGTTGCCCCATCAAGAATTGATACTTCATTATTAGTTAGATTAGCAATACTGGCAGCACTGCCTGTTTGACAACTAGATAAAGACTTTAAATCAGCATCAGATATTTTTGCAGCATTAACAGCATCATCAGCAATCATGCCGTTAGAAACTGTACCTGTATCACCTGTAGTGACAACAGTACCAGAAACATTAGGTAGGTTTATTGTACGATCAGCAGTAGGATTTACTACACCTAAAGTAGTTTCATTTGCATCATCAGAAGACCCTTCAAATACAAGGTTATTAGTAATGGTTTGAGTACCATCTCTTTTAACAACATTAGTATTTAATTCATCAACAAATTCTTGTAAACCAAATAAAACCTGGTCACTATTATTATCAAGATCTGTTTCAGTAAGAACACTACCATTAATAAAATCTACCTTTTTAGCTGATATATCAGTATCTCTTTGAAATCTTATTGCCTGTCCAGAAGTAGGAAAGTTACCAGAGGTAAAAGATATTTGGGTAGTACTATGAAAGGTGTAATGAGTACCAAGAGTTTTTAAAACACCATCAACAGTTACATCAATCTCTGATTGTGCAAGATAATTAAAACCTATGTTAAAAGGACCAGCAGTACCGTTAGCAGTAGGTGTAGAAAAGGATGCAGCAGTGTTAGTAGCCATGATTAGTTAGAAATAGATTGTAGATAGTTTTCTAAGATGGAAGTGTTTTTGGTTTGATTGATAGCATTTACATTTGCATCATATTCCTTTACTAAATCACGATTCTCTGGTTTTTTCAACCAGTCTATTCTACCTTGTTTTTTATATGCGTTTATTATATCTCTAAAAATATCTTGTGCATCTCTTCTAGCTCTTTCTTGAGCAGCAACTGAAATGTCTTGATTGATTGCTGTAATATCTTCACCTCTTGCTGTTGCTAATATTGCCTTTACTTCTTTTCTTTGCATTGTTTCGTATAAAGCATGAACCATGCGTTTGCCTTTTATTTTTGTAAAAGCAATAGTATTTACATATTCTTGATATTGATCTGAATTTAATTCAATGCCAGTAAATTTATCTGTTGCGAGTAAACGATCTTTAGGTTTAGCTACTTTCATTTGAATATCATCTAATGTTGTCATTACTAAGTTATTAACACTATTTGATGTTCTTATTGGATTTAAAAGATCTACATTATCAGGCCCATAACCNGGTGAATATTCTACTAATGCACCTGTAATAAAATTTTGTTTTGGTTTTAAATTACCAAAGCCAGGAACAACAGCAGCAAGCTCATTATAAAATCTTCTTACAAAAACCATTCCATCATCACCTGCTTTAGGTCTTTTGTCTTTTATTGTAGGATCATTTTCTTTTTTAATTGTTCTACCCAAAGCACTAAATGGAACAGTTGCAGCTAATCTTTTTTGTAAATAGCTTTCCAAGACATAAGGTTCTCCATTTATTAGTGCTGCTAATTCAGCAATACCTTGTAAATAAGTTTTGTTAGTAATGTTTCTAGATAAAGCAGTTACAGCAACTACTGCTAAATCTTGCCTATCTTGATAATCAAGTTGTCCAGCTATTTGTGTTATATCAGCAGACATAGCCAAGAAAGAAGACCAAGGATCTAATCTTTGGTAATTTATATATTTATATTCTGGTCTACCATCAGCACCAATAAGTGGTTCACCAGTCTCATCTTTTTTTAACAATCTAAAACTATATGGTTGCCATCCTGTTTGTCGTTTTTGATTAAGTAAATCAAAGTCTCTTGGACCACCACCTGTTATAGCAATTTCAGAAAAATCATCACTAATACCTAAAGCAGCAGCACCTGCTGTAACCCATAGCATACTACCAGTAGCTAATTCACCCCTTGCTTTGGCTGCTACGGAAGGATCAGTACTTTTAAGAGCCTGTTTGTATTCATCCATAAATGGTGCTGTTAAAGCTGTTCTCCTTCCTAATGTTTTAAATATATTGATTGGTGTTCTTACGAATGGAAAAAATATTCTTGCAGATGGATGTTTGTTTATAAATGTTTGAAAATCACCTCCAAAAGTTCCTTGTGGTAAATCATTAGTAAATGTAACTTCAGCAGCATATTGCTGTGCTTTTTCATATAAATCTAAAATGTTTTGATCATCTACATTTGCCATGCTGTTTTTGTTTACAATCTCAATAGTCTTATCAAACTGTTCTTCTACATAATTCTTTAAACCTTTACCAGTACGACCAGCTTTTACTCCATTTTCCCAAGCTGTTGCTTTTACATAAGCCCTAAAGTTTATTTGTTTAAAAAATTCATCTTCTGATAATAAAAATCTGGAAGGTAATCTTACAGCAGTACCAGCAAAATTAACTAATGAAGGAATCCAACCTGGACCATCCATTCTAATTCTAAAACGTTTTGCTGCTTCTGCTCTGTCATCAATCATAGAGCTTGGATTAATAATATTGTCTTCTACTTGAAATGCTTTTACCATTGCTTTTAAAGCATCTCCACTAGATTGTGCTATATAAAATAATTCTTTACCACCTCTCATAAATCCTGTCATATCACCTTTCATAAGACTTCCAACGGATTGATCAAAAGGTCTGACTAACGTATTTAAGGCAGTAGAGACAACGTTTACAGCGTGTGTTTGTGGACCTGAGAGGATGGCATTTATAAATAATTCATTATTAATCTCTAATGCTTTTCTTAAAAATCCTCCTCTAGCCATTTCTCTCATGGCTTCTGGGTTGCCTTTAGCAGCTTGTAATTTTTTAGTAATATTTTTTAGCTTTCTAGTAGCTTCTTTATTACCTTCCTTTGCAAGATCAACAACTTCTTTTAAAGTTTGATCCATATCTGTAGCAGCTTCTGTTGTTGCTTTTGCTGCATCTTCTATATTGCCAGGTACACCTGCCACTGGTGATTTAGAGACTAGATCATCAGCAGTTGCTGCTGCTTTACCTGCTCCACCTGCAACCTTGTTAGCAGCTAATGTTTGTGCTGGTACTGATTTTAAAGGTTTGTTGATATAGACAAGTGAATTTAAGACTTCTGCTTCTCTAACTAATTGATCACCTAATTCTTTAATGGCTTCTGTATTATTTACAGTTGTTGCCATATCTAATTGTGCAGCTAAATCTGCTAGATCATTAGCGTTTTTATTCATCAACTGATTCATTGATATTAATGTCGCAGGTAAGTCTCTCTCTCCACCTCTTCCGTATGTTTGATTAAAGAAACGTGCTTCTTCTATGATGTCTGCTGGTAGTTTTGCATTTGCAGCAGCAGCCATATCAGCAAAGGTTCTTCTGTAAGGCCATGTATTATTAGCATCTTTCTTTTTTAATTCTTCAGCTAAATTTAAAAGATTAGTACGAACTTCTTCTGAAGTACCAGTAAATTTAGGATTAAATGTAGTTTGTATTTTTGGGTCTTTAGAAACTTTTGTTTTTTTAGTAATTGGTTGTTTCTTTGGAACTACATCAATAATTTCATCACCAAGATTATCAGTCGTAAAATCATTTACCTTTATTTTTTTTCTTTCATCTAATCTTTTTACAATACGATCAACTAGCTCTGGTGACTTCTTTAGACCTTTAATACCTAGACCTAAAGCTGTAACTACTTCACCTGCCAAGAACCCACCACCTGCTTGTCTAAGTCTGTTTTCTGCGACACTTGCATCTTCATCCGTTTTTAATATTTCAGTAATAGGACTTTCTAATCTGGGATGGTTATCCAACATATTAAAAAGATTTTCTTCTAATGGATCTTGAACAACAGTATCAGCTACAAAACCTGACAAAGCATTTCTAGCCCAGACATTAGCCATACCTGCTTTACTTAAGCCTTTGCTTATAAGACCCATTGGCAGTAAAAACTGTGTTACAGCTTGCGGTATTTTATAAAAAGGATCGTCTTGATCATCTTCTGTCTCTAAAAAAGTATTTTGTAAAGGGAAGAAATCATTATTATCGTAAGGATTACCTTTTACATAATCTTTAATATCGTCTACAAATTCTATTGTTTCATTGATCGCTTTTATAGGACCAGATATAGCACCTCTAATAACTTTTGATGTTTTAGTTTGTTTTATCTGTTCACCACCTTTCTTTAACTTCTCACGAAATTCTTCACCAGCTTCTTGTCTGTCTCTACGAAAACGAGCTAATGGATTTGAATTAGTCATAGTTAATTAGGTTTTGGTAAATATGTGCCTGTTTGTTGTAGGAAATCTATAGCCATTTTATACTTAGATCCTCCTTTTGAAAGATTAGGTAATGCTTTGTTTACGGTAGTACCATTAGAATCTGCCCAATCAGCACCACCTTTATCAAGGTTAGACACATTACCTGTAAATATAGCTGCATATATTTCTTTAGCACCATGTCCTGGTTGTACACCTCTATCTTTTAAAAAGCTTGCAACTGCAACCATTTGTTCTTCAAAAGTCATATTGGCTTTTATTTTGTACTTTGCTATTTCATAAGGACCAAATTGAATAAGACCTGTATATTTTTTACCTGTAGCCTTGTCCGTACTTACTACGGAAGGTCTAAATGAAGATTCTTGTGCAATAACTGCTGCTAGAGGAATTGGACTTATACCAAGTTCTTTAGCTGCTTTTATAATTGATTGAACTCGACTGTCCTTGCTAAAATTAATCTTTGGTTCTTCTTCTGCATCTAACGCTTTTTCTCTGTCAATATCTGCTTGTGTCACTTCGCTTGCTGCTCCTGGTTCTACATCATTAAGAGGAGAAACATCTGGCACACCAGGTATTTTTGGTAGTGGATCAGGATCAGGTTTCTTCTCTTCTGTTCGTAATTGTTTAAATCCTATCTCTCTTAATCGTACATATTCTTTAAAGATTTCTCCTTCACTTGCTTGTGGATTATCTAATACAAACTGTCTTAAATTATCAGCAAATTCATTTCTATTATTTACCTGCTTAGTGCTTGCATCACCAAACAACTGACCTAATATATTTGATACGCCATCTTTTCTTAGTAGACGTTTTGATAATGTGTCGTATTCAGAAACATATCTATTAACACTTGTAAATAAACCATTTTGTACTTGTGTTGCTTGCTTCATTAAATCTTGAGCAAGATTAATAGCTTCAGTAGATTTGGAAGTTGATTGAAGAAAATCTAAAACAGCTTCACCAGCTAGTGCTTCTGTACCAAAATCTCCATTGCGTATTTGAAGTTGTAGTTTTAAAAATTCTGTTCGTATTTGTGGACCTTCTAAAGCACTGACATTACTTCTTATCTTTGTTGCAAATTCTGGTTGTCTGCCAATTAAATCAGTAATAATTTGTTCAGCATTAGAATCATTATTTTTTAAAGCTTCAAAATACAAACTAATGCTATTTACTTTATCTTCTTCTTTTTCTCTTTTTTTTCTAATTTCATTAGTTCTTTCTGTTTTATTTTCATAATCAGCAATTTGTCTTTTAAGAGTATTTGCTTTGCTTTGAAAATCTGGATGTTTTGAAAGGTTACTAGAACCGTTAGGTCCATAAGGAAATAATTCTGCTATTTCTAAAACATCTAAAGCACCTTCACTATCTCCATCACCTTCAAGACCTTTTGCTTCTGCTTCACTGTTTATTACTTTTATAAGTAAATCATTTATGGATGATCTTTCTTTACCCGATATACCTAAATCATTAATTTCGTTTTCAAAATCTTGTATTAGTAAGGAAACGCTATCTGGAGTTACAACAAAAGGGTTATTTCTTAAAACTATTATTTGTTCAACAAGAGGTACTGCTGTTTGTTTTATTTTTTCAAAGTTATATTCTTGATGTTGTTCTATATGTTTTGATGTAATAGAAGCCGTGGCATCTGCTAATTTTGGTAGAAAGTATTTATTTACATAAGTAGGATTTATATCACCTAATTTATCAACAACTTTTGTTCTTTCTCCTTCTAACCAATTTTGAAATTGTGGTGATTCAAAAGAAAAAGCATTAAGAGATTGACCATCTATTTGTGTTGTTGCATAACTATTAGCTAATGCACTTTCTAAGTTACTACCTAGAATTTTTGTTTTAGTTCTTTGGTAAGCACGATCAGCAAAGATACTTCCACCTATCAGTTGTCTTGCTGCATCTTCACCATCAGCTTTCTTAACACTTTTACTAATAGATTTAAAATTAGTAGCAGCCTGTTCTATCGCTAATTCTGTACCTTCTGCTTCTTCTTCCTCAACTGCTTTTTCTAGTCTTGAACCAATAAAACTTTGCAAAGCAGGGTTTATTGATTGCAACGCTTCAGCTAATTGTTCAATACCTGTCTTGGGTTGAACACTAGGAGGTGCTACAAAAGTATCTACAGGTCTTGCAGAGGATTGAAAAGCTGTACTTTGAAAACTAGATGTCATTAGTTTGTTAGAGAAGCGTAAGAAGATAATCCTTGAGTGGCTACATTAAGCAAGGTACTACCTAATGAAGGGATCTGGTTATAAGCTTGGTTCACATTACTCTGAAGTTGATTTCTTCTATTCATAAATTGTGCTTCAGTTCCTTTTACATTTCTAGTGTATTGTCTTGATGCTGATTCTAATGATTGATTTATAGATTCTCTAAAATTAGCAGCTTGTCTTTCTTGATCAGCAAGTAGTAAATCAACAGTAAGACCTGATCTTTCTGAAGCAATAACTCTTCCTCTTGCTTGTAAGGCTTCTATATTTTTAGCAAATATATTCTGTGCTGATGATTTCTCTGTTTCTGATTTCTCTTCTGCTAATGCTTGTTGTTGAAGTCTTTTTGAATCTTCTGCTGATTGGTTTGCTATAAGTGCTGATTGATATTGCTGATTAGCTGCTGACTGTGCAGCAGATCTTTGTGCAAGACCAGAAGCTAAGTTAAGACCTAAAGATCCAATAAAAAGATTGCTGGCAGCACCACCTAAACCTAAAATACCTGGTCCAGCAGCAGCAAATACACACATCTATGCGATCCTCAGAAATTCGTAGAATGGTTTACCTTGTATTCCATATCTTTCGTGGTAATTAATAAAAGTAAACCCAAGAGACTTTAACCACTTGATAGCAGAATCATTCTCTGCATATACAAAATTATATAAGACTTTGTATTTTTTCAACAAGCTTTCTACCCATTTACGTCCTTTTCTTATTAGTTGTATTTTATATTTTGTATTTTCAAATAACTTATCTGTAGCAACCATCCATATAACACCACCTTCTACTACGCCACAAAGACCTATAGGCTGGTCATTATCATCAGCTATTGCCATATTTACCTTACTGCAAATATAAGTAAACTGAAGGGCTTGCAAGGGTTCTTGCCCTGATTGATAAAATGCTTCCAACTTATCCATTTCCCTCATGTTGTTAGCAACATATCTAAGGTCTTCTAAATTAGCCTTTCTTAAATGCCCCATCAGACTCTTCTGCTCCTCATATGGAACATCGCTTCATATTCTGCACTGGATAATTGTGTAGGCAAAAACGTACTGTTCTTTACATCTATATTAACTCTATCGGCTCTACTCATTATTGGCACTCTAAAAGTACCTGTTTCTAAATTAATCTGTCCTATCGTACTAGATGCTGCTCCTAGTAAATTACCAGTAAATTCATGTGTTGATGTTGTTCTAAATTCTGGTGTAACCTCTACTTTAAAAAATCCTGTATCTTCAAACTTGATATAGAAATGATGCAGTTGTAATCGACCACTGATTAATTCACTACCACCTTCACTACCACTACCAGAAGTTAATCTTTGACTACTAAACCTATAGTGCATTTCATAAGGTTCACCAATGATAAATTTACTATTTCTATAATCTCCTGTAGCTGTAATAGTAGAAGTAGAACCATCAGAAGTATTAGTCGTCTGTATAACCTGACCTGGTACTAAAGTTTTTGTTGCACCGTTAGCATCAACATAAGTACTTGTCTCTCCACTACCTAAGTAACGACCAATAATATTCATACTGGCTCTTAACCTGTAAGGAACAGTAAATGTAGTTACACCACTACTAAAAGCGGTACTGACACCTGTAGTTGCTTCTGTTACCTTATGATCCAAATGGTATTCAAAAGTTGCATTACTTTCAGTGAAGTCTGTTTCAAACGGTATCTTTTCTAAAGTTACATTATTAGCTTCTTCTATTACTGCATATAAATCTGTACCAATAAAATCTACATTTTTAATAGACCTGTTGCTGTTGATAGTAAAAGTAAACCAAGAATTTAATATCTTACTAAAATCATTTCCATATAACCATCTGTTGATATACAGCTTATTTGGATTATCTGTACCTAACAAAACCAATACATCTTGGTTATTAGATACTGCCATTTTAAATATATTACTTGGTATTAGTTTTGGTACATGAATAGTAGTATTGGCAGCATCTCTTATCTCTTCTCCTTGTGTTATATATTCTCTAATACCAGCAAAAGATCCTTTCTTCGTTAAGAAATAAATAGAGCTACCAGAACCTACAGGTTGTGCAGCAGCACTACTTTCAAATTCAGTTGCCACTATGACGTTAGCTGATTTAGGGGTAAGAGAATCTGATGATGATGTAAGTACAAACTGCGTCTGCTCTGAAAACAATATCAACTGTTCTCCCACTGTTACTGCGTGTTTAAGGATAGCAACTTTGGTATGAGATGCTGCTACATCTATCGGTTCACTATCTATAACGGATATAACAGTCTCTGGAAAGAAGTTAAAAAATTCTGATACACGACTAAGAACTACATTATCACCTGCTAAAAATCCCAGTCTGTTTCTAAAGAAGAAAACATTATTTATTGTTCTACCAATAAAAGAAGGGTTAGGTGCTGAATCTAAATCACCTACTGTTCTTTCTCCCCATTTAGGTAAGGTATAAGTTACTCCTGATAAGGTGTAAGTATCTCCATCTACCCTTGCAAACCTAAAATTACCATCAGCCTGTCTGATCAAGACATGGGGCATAGTTCCATAATTAAATTTAAATGTAATACCAGGTTCTACTGTCTCTTCCCACTGTCCTTCTTCAAACGTACCTCCGTTATTAGTTACAAACTTAACGTAGTAATTATCAAAGTTAGTATCTTCATCTCCCTTTACCTCTACTACATAACCATTAGGTGACACTGTTGGTAGATCAGTAAACCTCTGTACTGAATCCTTAACAATGGTCATCTTGCTATCACCCTGAGTATCACTACCATCTATAGAAAAATTACTGCCATCATTCTTTTTGATATGTAGAACAGGACCATTACGAGCAATTGTAAAACCTGTCAATGCAGAATCTAGACTGTTTTTTAAATTAGTTGCAACTGTATCTGTACTGAGTGGATCATCTCCTGTGGTGTCATCAGTAACTGTATTACCATCTACCGTTACAGAATAAGTAGTTTTAGATATTGCCTGATTTATAAAGACTACAGCTTGCGTATCAGTACCACCGCTAAGTGTAGTGTCCATTGCTGTTGCAATACTTGTATTAACAACAAAAGTAAAGTCAGCAATAGTTACAGTCTTTATTACACTTCTAGGATCAGATGTATTAAGGTAAGTTGTACCGTCTGGTTTGTTTACTGTTTTTTCTGTTCCATCTAATTCATATACCTTGATATTTCCATTACTAAATACTGCTACATACTGTTCACTTGCATCTCTATTTATAGTTTGGATATGAACATTACCTAAAGAAGAGGTGCTTATATTAGCTAGATACTGTAGACCTGATCTTTTTGTAAGACCTATAACAGGGTTACTATCAGCATTATCTTGTATATCAGCATGATCAGCTTGCTTTGTAGCATCTGAAGACTGCGATACACCTCTTAATAAAGTAGGTATAGCTCTAGATATAACTGCCATAGTTATCTAATTAATGCGTTAGATGGACTGTAAGTATCAAAAACACTTGTAAGACTAGGATCACCTCTTAACAAGTTATGATCTGCATTAGCAAGATCTGTTTCCATCAGTATAGCTCTAGCTCTGGTTTCGTCCTGTAATGTATAAGTCCTTAATCCATCATCACTAACTAACCTATCAACAAAGATACGAGCAGCTTTAATTGTTATATATCTTCTGGCAGGTTCTGGTATCTCAACAAAAGTTCTAAAATAAACAACAGTGCAGATAAGGTCTTCATCAAATTCATATTTATTATTTAATCTGTCATATAACTTTAGACCTCTTTGTATTGCATCAATTGTAGGGTGTTGATGAATATTAGGATCTATTCTTAAAATATCAGTACTTAAATTTATTTGTTGTGTACTGCTATCTCTTTGCTGTGTTACATCTATTTCTGTATTAAAAGACCAACCTTCAGACTGCACTTCCTTGTTAACTTCAGTAAGGGTTGATTGAGCCATTACCACATCAGCAGGTAATGTTCCTGTCAAAGTATTAACAGGTGATTCTCCTATGGCAGCCAACATTATGTTGACGCTTTCTAGTTCTGTTGTGGCTGCTGTTGTCATTATTTCTTAGCAGTCTTGGCTGCACGTTTAAAGTTTGCTGCGGTTGGCGCACCTTTAGTACCAGGTTTCCTCATCTTTTCACCAGATCCAGCAGCGATTCTTTTACGCTTGGCATGGATGTTGGCATATAAACCTTTCTTTTTTTTACCTTTGGATTTCTTAATTTTAAGAGAATCTCTATCGTAATGACTTGGCATGATTTACCTTAAAGAAAAAAAAGAAGGAGTACCCATTGCTGAGTACCCTTCTGTATGTAGTTAAGAAGCAGATAGCTTGATTGTAGCTGCACACTCTGGACGAAGGATTCCGTGACCAAGAGCATACTTAGCAACCATCAAAGTACCTTGATACATGATTCCATAATCAGAACCAGATATTTCAGTAGTCATATCCATTAGCTTCACAGTACCAACTGCTGACTTATGGAATACAAGACCGATAGTTTTACTATCATCACCTGCATAGGTGTTGTTAGATCCAGCTAGTTCGTTAGTGTTAGCTGTGTTACCAGGAGCTTTGTTTGTTTGAGGTACGTTGTTACTCATCATTACAGGAATACCTGCAACCATTTGTACTTTACCTGACGCAAAAGATCCGTTACCACCTGGGTTGAAATCTACATCAACTGTTCTTGTGGCAGACTCAGCTAATTTGTAGTATTCAGCAGGTGGTAGTACACAGAAACGATCTGTTGTAGGAATGTCTTTTTCATCAAACGCTTGAGCAATGTCATAAATAGCTGCTGCTATTTCATCACCTGTTACATCTGAAGAAGCAGTATTACCATTAGCAAGTGTAAGAACTGTACCACCAGATCCACCAGTAAGTGTGGTAGAAGCTCTGGAAGCATTAGCAATTACCTTGGCTACGTTTTGATCGTATCTTTTGGCAAGTGCCTTACCTAGCTCAGTAGCATAAATTGACCTTACGTCATAATGATTCTTAAGCTCATCTAATTGTTGAACAAATGATTGTGCAATTAGAAGATCATCAATAGAGATGATTTTTTCGTTAGCTAAGATTTGGTTAGCACCAACAAGAGG
>JGI25128J35275_1000379_pt1 | contig 13812 bp, 16 predicted proteins | sample ETNvirenome_2_60_FD_35275 | JGI IMG/M metagenome (IMG submission 35275)
AAAGAACAAGTGAAAAAAAAACAAGCCATGAAACCCAGAAGGAGGTAAGATAGGGGTAATTTATTTGGTCGAGTAAGTGGCAGCAGAATACGGAATTAATATTAATGTCAGGACAAAAGACGAAAAATTAAAAGTATTACAAAAAAGTTTAACTACTACAGAAAGAAAAGTTAAATCGTTACAAAAAGAATTAGATCAATTATCAAAGAAAACTGGAAAAGGTCCAGGATCTGGTGGTCCTTTTTCTAAAGATGCAATTGCTAAAGCAAAAGAATTAACTAAAAAAACAAAAGAAGCTCAGATTGCGTTTGAAAGATATACAAAAGGTTTATTAAATTATGAAGGTGCAAATAGAAAAGGTATTGCCTCTACTAGAGCACTTGCAGAAAGAATGAAGGAGCTTGCAGCTTCTTCTGGTATTACAAGTCAAAAATTTGAATTATTTACTCAAGGTGCTACAAAATTAAATTTTTCAGCACAAATAAAATCTCTTCAAAGATTCAATGAAAGTGCAAAGATTACAGCATCTACTTTTGGTGCGATGGGTTCTAAAAATGTTGCTGGTGTCACTGGTTTTAGTAATGCAGATATATCAACGCTTTTAAATATTACTCCTGCTAATACTATTAGTGCTATTGAAAGATATTTAGATACTTTAACTGGTGTAAGAAAACAGTTAGATTTTACTGAAAAAGAATATGGAGATGTTACGGCAAGAATAAAAGAAATGAATAAAGAATTAGAAAAACAAAGGACTTTATTAAGAGATACTAATAAACAAGAAAAAACAAACAAAATTAGTAGAAGAGATAGATTTGATGCCAGAGAAATTAGACAAAGAATAGCTGAAAGTCCTGGTGGTAGATTTAGAAGATTTCAAAGAAATAAAACTGCTGAAGATAGAAGAATAAGAGGACAAATTCAATCAAGTGCATTAATTGGTGGAGCTTTTCCTTTACTCTTTGGTCAAGGTCTTGGTGCATCTGCTGGTGGTTTTGCTGGTGGTGCTACTGGTGGATTATTAGGTGGACAATTTGGTTTTGCTCTTTCTTTAGTTGGCACTCAAATAGGTGCATTTATTGATGGATTAGGTAAAAAAGCAACAGAACTTGGTACTGCACTTAGAAAACCATCTGAAAATATTGATATTTTGGTTCAACGTGCTGGTATAACTGGTACTGCTCTTGAACGTCAAATTACTAAATTAGAAGAATTAGGATTACAAGCTACTGCTGCTGATATTGCTTTAGCTGAAATTGATGAATTTGCAGATGTAGATCAACTTAAAAAATTATCAAAATCTTTTGAAGAATTAGGAAATACTTTTGCAAAATTAAATACTCAATTGTTGTCATTTGTTTCTCAAGGATTAGGAGATTTTGCTTTCTTTTTAAATGAAGTTATGCAAGGAGCAAGTGCTGGTTTTACTTTACGAGATATTAAAGAGGCTGTACCAAAAGGTCGTGAAGATGAATTTAATAAAATGTTAGGGGAACTTGTTCCTGGTAGTTTACCTAGTAATAGATTTACTGCTGCTTTAGGTGATAATTTTAGTAGAGCAAAAGGTTTTGGTGCTGATGTCTTAACTCCTAATGTTCTAAATCAGTTAAGAGCAGAATTTGTTCCATCTTCTGCACCTGCAAAAGTGCAGATCTCTCAAGATTTACTTGATAGTTCAAGATCAGTAAAGATAGATAATTTAAAATCAGAAATTGAATTAGAAGCAAAACGACTTACACAAAGAAGTGAAGAGCAAGATGTTATAAGAAAAACTAACGAAATAAAAGCAATTGAATCAAAAATAGCACTTAAAAAGTTTGAATTTGAAAAAACAGAAGTAGGTATTAGAAAAGATAAACTAAAAGATCAATTAGAAGAATTAAGATTACAAAGAGACTTAAATGAAGCTCAATTAAGAAATGCAGAAATATTAGCTAGTCCTGTTGCATCTGCAATAGTTGACGTTGATAAAAGACTAGAAGACTTAATGGATACACAAAAACAAATAGTTGAGCTTAGTAAAGCTATAGAAAGTTCATTCTCTGACTCATTTAAAGGAATTATCAATGGGACAATGACTGTTCAAGATGCGTTTAGAAATATGTTTAGTCGAATAGCAGATCATTTCTTAGATATGGCTGCACAGATGATGGCTGCACAAATATCAAAGGGATTTCTTGGAATGTTTGGTAGTGCTTTTGGTGGAGGATTTAATGGGTTAAGTCTTTTAGACGGAATGGCTAATCCTTTTTCTGGTCCAGCCAGTACAGTAAGTCCGTTTCTTGGGTTTGCAAATGGAGGTAGACCTCCTGTTGGTAAACCTTCAATCGTAGGAGAAAGAGGTGCTGAAATGTTTGTACCTGATAGGGCAGGTACTATAATTCCAAACCATGAATTAGGTGGTGGTACAAATATAGTAGTAAATGTAGATGCTTCTGGTTCTTCTGTTGAAGGTGATGAAGATAGAGGTAGAGAGCTTGGCCGTCTTATATCTGTTGCAGTACAATCTGAATTAATACAGCAAAAAAGACCTGGAGGATTACTTGCATAATGGCTACGTTCGATGATTCTACTGTTGGAACGTCTACTGGAGGTACAACACCTAGTTATGGACAACAGAAAAGATCTGCACCATTAACTCGTACTGTTCGTTTTGCTGATGGATATGAGCATCGTTTATTGTTTGGGTTGGCACAACATCAAAATCCAAAAGTTTTTAATTTTACTTTTAACAAAAGCCAAGCAGATGCAGTAAAAATTGAAGAATTTTTAGATGCTAGAGCAAATGATAGTGTCAGCTTTACATTTACTCCTCCAGGAGAAGCTAGTTCATCTCAGTTTGTTTGCGAAGGATGGAACAAATCTATACCATATAACAATAGAGCTACTATTCAAGCTACCTTTAGACAAGTATTTGAACCTGCCTCCTAATGTCAGTAAACTCAGCAGTTTTTACTAATTTACAGTCAATAAATCCATCAGCAATTATTGAATTGTTTGTCTTAAATCTTCAACATGGATTACATTATCAATTTTGGGAGGCAAATAGAAATTATATTCTCGATGATCTAGTAAGTTCATCGAACTCAAGTAAAACAATTGTTTTTAAATGCACTACAGCAGGGCAAAGTGGAAATAGTGAACCTGGTGGGTTTGCATCTGCTAGTAGTGGTAGTGTTATTAATGATAATCAAGTCGTTTGGACTGCTCAAAATTTAGAGGTATATCGTTTTCATGCTGGAAGCAACTTAAATGCTAATGGTCAGATAGTCTGGGCTGGTAATGCTTATCTTAGATTTCCAATACAGGCATCAGGTTTTGCTTTTCAAAAGGGACAGTTACCCAGACCTAAAATTACTATTAGTAATGCCACAGGATTAATTTCAGCAATACTTTTAACTGTAAACAAAGCTACAACTGGTAATGATTTAACAGGAGCTACAGTAACAAGAATCAGAACATTAGCTAAATTTATAGATGCTGTTAATTTTGCTGATGGTAGTAATCCAACAGCAGATAACACAGCAGAATTTCCACAAGAAGTTTATTCGATTGATCGCAAGGCTTCAGAAAATAGAGAAGTTGTAGAATTTGAACTTGCTGCTCCTACAGATTTAGCAGGAGTACGAATACCAAAACGTCAAGCAACCCGATCTATATTTCCTTCTATTGGTACATTTGTAGGATGACTTGGAAAGATAAAGCACTACTTCATGCACAAGAAGAAGATCCTAAAGAATCTTGTGGTTTACTTTTGAATGTAAAAGGTAAAAAACGATATTATCCTTGTCGTAATCTCTCAATTACAGATCATCAATGTTTTATTATCGACCCAGAAGATTATGTAAAAGCTGATAATACTGGTGAGATTGTAGGTGTAGTTCATAGTCATCCAATAACACCCCCTGCCCCTAGTCAGGCAGACAGAATTGGTTGCGAGGATAGTAATTTACCTTGGTATATTGTTAATCCAAAAACTCAACAATGGGCATATTTAGAACCATGCGGATATAAACCTCCTTTATTGGGGCGTCAATGGGTATGGGGTATAACAGACTGTTGGAGTTTAGTAAGAGATTGGTATAAAGAAGAGAAGAATATACAACTTAAAGATTGGGATAGACCTACAACATTAGAACAATTCATGGATAACCCTTTATTTGAAAGTTGTGCATGGAGAACAGGTTTTAGAGAACTTAGACCCGATGAAAGATTACAAGATGGAGATGTATTACTAATGTCAATATTGCATCCAACTTTAAATCATGTGGCATTATTTTTTGAAGGTGATGTTATTCATCATTTAACCGATAGACTATCTTGTAGAGAGCCTTACTCTGAATGGTTGTTAAAATGTACGGGAAAGAGGTATCGCTATGCTTCGTAAATTAAAGTTGTATGGACAATTAGCAGAGTTTATTGGACATAAAGAGTTCGAGATAAAGGTTAGTAGTGTTTCACAGGCAGTAAGTTTTTTAATACATAATTTTCCAGAAGTAGAGCGTTTTATGGGTCCAAAATATTATCAGGTAAAAGTTGGTAATTATGAGATTGATGAGAATGAAATATCATATCCTGTAGGGCAGGAAGATATACATTTTATTCCAGCTATAAGTGGTGCTGGTAGAGGGTTTGGAAAGATATTACTAGGTGCTGCATTAATTGGTCTTGCTTTTGCAATGCCTGGTGCAAATTTCAGTGGGTTGGGATTTTCAGCAGCAAAAGGATTTAGTGGATTTCAAGCAGCAATAGGAAATTTAGGAATAGCGTTAACTCTTATGGGAGTAAATGAACTTTTATTTCCATTACCAGAACCACAGAAATTTAATTCAGAAGAAGATCCACAATTATCTTTTAACTTTAGTGGAGTGCAAAATACATCAAGGGCTGGTACACCTGTACCAATAGTATATGGAGAAATCATAACTGGCTCGGTGGTTGTCTCCGCAGCGATTGACACTAATCAGGTGGAAGCATGACAGACGAAACTAAAATTGTTAAAGGTGCTGGTGGTGGTAGGAGAAGTCCTCCTCCTCCTTATCGTGCTCCAGATACTTTACATAGTAGAAGTTTTGCTACTATTCAAGACTTAATTTCTGAAGGAGAGATAGAGGGTTTTGCCAGTGCTTCAAAAGAAGGACTTACAAAAGGTACAACTGCATATGACAATGCAAGTTTAAAAGATGTATTTCTTGATGACACTCCAATACTCGCTGCTGATGCTACAAGTGCAAGTCCTACTGATGAAAAGTTTAATTTTAAAGATGTAACTTTTAAATCTAAGTTTGGAACGTCAAACCAAACAGCTATGAGTGGTATTCCAAATACTGATGAAAGCAGATCACCTACTGCTGTTGGAGTTGAAGTTGAAAATGATGATTTAGCTACTATTTGGACAGTTGTAACTACACAGAATACTGATGGCTCAGAAACAATAACTGGCACAAACTACACTGTTGGTAACATAGTAAAATCTGGTAATAGTGAAGCGAGTAAAACTATTGTTTTTAAATGCACTACCGCAGGACAAGCTGGCACTACTGAACCTACAGCTTTTTTAACTGCTTCTGTTGGGCAAACTATAACTGATGGTGGAGTTACATGGACAGCCCAAACTGTTGGTATAAGTGGTGCAGTAACTAGACAGATTACCAATACAGATGTTGATGCTGTTATTGTTACTTTAACTTGGCCTCAGATTCAAGTTCTTGAGGATGATGGAGATATTCGAGGAGACACTGTTGAGTATGCAATTCAAATACAACATGATTCTGGAGGTTTTGATGACAAAATAACTGCTTCAGTCAGTGGTAGGACTGCTGATTCTTATGCCAGAGATCACAGAATAGAATTGACAAGCGGTTATACAACTGTAGATATAAGAGTTATTCGTATTACAGCAGATAGCACAGATACACAGAGAGTAAATTTGTTTCAATTTACTGCTTTTCAAGAGGTTATAGACAATAATTCAACTTATGCGAATAGTGCTTATGTAGCTCTGCGTTTAGATAGTAAACACTTTAATCGTATTCCTACAAGAAAGTATCGTATCAGAGGAGTAAAAGTAAGGATACCAGGAGCATCTGCTTCTGTGGTATCTGCTACTTATACACAATCAACCACTGTTGTCACCGTTAATAATAATAATCATGGTTTACTTGTTGGTGAATCAGTAGTGTTTACTGCGACCTCTGGTGCTGGAGTAAATGGAACTTTTGTAATACAAACTGTTCCTAACGTAAATTCATTTACTTTAACCTCTGGCACTTCTCAAGCCGTTACAACATCAAATTGTACTTTTGCTGGAACTCCAAATGTTGATTCAGCTACAGGAAGAATACGTTACCCAAGTGGGTATATTTTCAATGGTGTAATGGGTGCTGCTGTTTATACAAATTGCCCTGCTATGTGTTTACTTGATCTTTTGACTAACACTAGATATGGATTAGGAGATCATGTTACTGATAGTAATTTAGATTTATTTAGTTTCGTAGCTGCCAGTAAATATGCCAATGTATTAGTAAAAGACGGATCACCAGCGGGTACAGAGGAAGCTAGATTTAGTTGTAATGTAAATATTCAAAGTCCTAAAGAAGCATTTGCAGCAATAAATGATCTGTCTGGTGTAATGAGATGTATGCCAATATGGTCCGCTGGTTCTATAACCATATCTCAGGATAAAGAAACTACGGCAAGCTATTTATTTAACCTAGCAAATGTAGGAGAAAGTGGATTTACATATCAGGGAAGCAGTTTAAAACAACGTCATTCTGTTGTTTCTGTAAGTTACTTCAACATGGATTCTAAGGAAGTAGATTTTGAAGTTATAGAAGATGCAACAGCTATAGCTAAACTTGGAACGATTGTAAAACAAATTAAAGCATTTGCCTGTACTTCTCGTAATCAGGCAGCAAGGCTTGGAAGAGCAGTACTATTTGCTGAACAAAATGAAAGTGAAACTGTTACATTTTCAACTTCAATAGATGCAGGAATTGTTGTAAGACCTGGTTCTGTTATTGAAATAAACGATCCAGTGAGGGCAGGAGCTAGAAGAGGTGGTCGTGTCGTAACTGCAACAACCACTGCTATAACTATTGATGCAGAAGCACAAACAACTTTACCAGCTTTAAATGATAGCCCAACTATTAGTGTAATTTTGTCTAATGGAACAGTAGAAGTTGGTAAAATTGGAGATACAACTAATGGAGTTCTAACTTTAGAAAATTCATCTGAAGCTGTTTCAAAAGTAAATGACCAAGGTGAGGTAGTTAAACAGGCTACATTTTCATCAGCACCCCTTACAAATTCTCCTTATCTAATATCCAGTACAAGTTTACAAACGCAGTTATTTAGAGTAATTCAAGTAGAAGAGCAAGATGATGTTAATTATGTGATAACAGCTTTATCTTATGTTGAAGATAAATATGCCTTTATTGAAAATGGTACTGCTTTACCTACAAGAACTGTATCTTTATTAAATGCCCTTGTATCTTCTCCAAGTAACTTAATAGTCACAGAGCAAACAGTTGTTATAAATAGTATTGCTAGAAGTAAATTAATTGTTAGTTGGGAAGCAGTACAAGGTGTTACTCAATATCTTGTTAATTACAAATTAGAAAATGGTAACTTTGTTTCGCAAGTTGTATTTAGTACTGATTTTGAATTATTAGATAGTGCAAAAGGTACTTATACAATTCAAGTATTTTCATATAATTTAGAATTGAAATTATCTGCAAGTCCAACAACTAGAACATTTATTGCTGTTGGTAAAAGTGCATTACCAGAAGATGTTTCTGGACTTAATATTGAACCTATTAATGAACAGTTTGTAAGATTAAGATTTACACAAGCAACTGCTATAGATGTTTTACATGGTGGTCGAGTTTATGTGAGACATACAAATCAAACAGGAGGTGCTGCTACGTTTCAATCTGCACAAGATGTTATAGAGGCTGTAGCTGGTAATGCAACAGAAGTTATAGCTCCTGCTTTAGCTGGAACATATCTTCTTAAATTTCAAGATGATGGCGGTAGATTTAGTACAAATGCAACAAGTACAGCTTTATCTATTGTTGATATTTTAGATTCTATTACTGTTAAAACTGACAGAGAAGATAACGATTCAACACCATATAACGGAACAAAATCAAATCTTACTTTTGACTCTACTATTGGTGGATTAAAACTTACAGATCCAACAGCAAATGCTACTGGTACTTATGACTTTGTAGACACTCTTGATCTTGGTGGTACATTCTCACTTGTCTTAAAAAGATATTTTCAAGGAGTTGGTTTTTATACAGGAGATCAATTTGATAACAGAACAGAATTAATCAATACTTGGACAGATTTTGATGGAACTGTTGCTAACGATGCTAATGCAAAAATAGCTGTTAGAACGTCTACTGACATGAGTTTATATTCTGATTTTAATGACTTTGCTAATGGAACATTTAAGGGCAGAGGATTTCAATTTAGGATTACTTTAAATACAGCCGATACAGCACAAAATATAAATTTACAGCAAGCAGGTTATACGGCAACAATGCCATCAAGAACTGAACAATCTTCTGTCATTGCATCAGGAGCAGGAGCAAAAGCAGTTACATTTACAGCACCATTTTTTGTTGGAACGTCTGGATTGGGTAACTTAAATAGTTTCTTACCTTCTGTTAATATTTCGCCACAAAATATGGCAACAGGGGATTACTTTGTATTAAGCAGTATATCTGGAACTGGCTTTACAGTCCATTTTAAAAACTCAAGTAATGCTAGTATTGATAGGAACTTTACCTACAGTGCTGTTGGTTTTGGCAAAGGAGGGTAGAATGGAGGAAAACAAAGTCTAATGGCACAAGTAACAGATTATGATGTCGCTAATGCTTCGGGGGCTAACGTAAGACAAGATCTAAATTTTATTTTAGATGCAATAAAAACTTGCAATTCTGGCACACAAAACACTTTAGGAACTACAAGTCCTTGTCAGCTTTTTGCTGATACAACAAACAGCAAACTTAAAATACGATCTACTTCTGGTCAAGATGCTGCTGCTTCTGCAACTTTTTTTGAAATTGGGGACTTAGATAGTGCAAATTTAGGTTTATTACCAAGATCAGGTGGATCTACTGCACCAATGACAGGTCAATTATTACTTGATGATTCTAATAGTGCTTCTGCACCTGCATTAAGTTTTGATACCGATGCAAACTTAGGATTATTTAGAAAATCCGCAGATGTAATGGGTTTTTCCTCTGCTGGTGAAGAACAAGCATTTATAGATGCAAGTAGTTTGACAATAAGTTCAACTGCTAGTAATCAAAAGGAGTTAAGGTTTTTAGAACCAATAAATAGTGCAACAAATGGCAATGTTCAATATGTTGGTTTTAAAGCACCTGATACTATTGCTGCAAATGTTGTTTGGAAATTACCTAATGCTGATGCCACTGTTGATGGCTATGCTCTTGTATCCGACACCAATGGTAATTTACGTTGGGATGTAGCTGGAGCAGGTGCTCAAGGTGGTGGTAATGATAATATTTTTTGGGAAAATGACCAAACTGTAACTCAAAGTTATACAATTTCAAATGCTAAAAATGCTGGTAGTTTTGGTCCAATTGCGATAGCATCGGGAGTAGTTGTTACTATTGGTTCTGGTGAGGTATGGAGCGTTGTTTAAATGAGTACTCTTAATGTTGCTACCATAAAAAGTTTAACGGCATCTCCACCAGTATTTCAAAATTCGAGTGGAACAGAGAAGGGAAGGCTTATTGAAGCATATTGTTCCTTTGTTGGTACGGGTACAGTAACTAAGGGAGAATCATTTAATGTAAGTTCAATAACTGACAATGGTACAGGAGATTATACTTTTACTTTCATTAATAATTTTGATTCGACTGATTATTGTAGTTTTGGTAGTCAAGCAGGTGCGACAAACCATCCTTTTGTAGGTGGGTCAGAATTAGAAAAACTTGTTGGTTCATGTAGAATGCTTTATGGTACTTCTGGGGGTTCTGGTTCTAATGGATTTGCAAATGATCCTTCAAGAGCTTCCTTTATTGCTATAGGAGGATAGAAAAATTTCAACACTTAAAGTCAACACAATACAAAACACATCTGCCGCTCACAGTTCAACACCAGAACAGATTGCACAGGGAAGAGCAAATTCAAATAGAGTTTGTGCAGCAGTATTTGGAGATTAACTATGTCAATAACAATTAATGGTGACGGAACAATAACTGGTGTAAATATAGCTTTTGAAAGTTATGCTCTTGTCGTAGATCAAAAAGCAGACGGTGTTGGTGGTGGCACTTTTACCAGTGGTGCTTGGCGTAAACGTGACTTAAATACAGAACTATTTGATCCAGATAGTATTGTTACCGTTTCTAATAATGAATTTACACTTGGTGCTGGTACTTATCGTGTAAGGGCAGAAGCTCCTGTGTATGCTGTGAATAGACATGCAATTAAATTAACCAACGTAACAGACAGTACAGATATACAACAAGGCAGATCACATTATACTGCTGATACTATGGGCGGTTCTAATGATGCTTTTTTAACTGCAAGGTTTACACTTACAGGAACTAAAGCGTTAGCTATTTATCACAGAGCGAATGCAACCTCACCAGCTACTTTTGGATTAGGAGTTGATTTTGACTTAGGTGATAAAGAAATCTATTGTATGGTAGAAATATTTAAGGAGTTTGCATAAATGGCTATAAATTCTACAACAGATATTAATCTTGCAATTTTACAACTTGGTAAAAATAATAATGAATATGAATTAGATAAAAACTTACCACCACATAAAATTACAAAATGGCGATCTGATAATCCCGATACACAGCCAACAGATGATGAGTTAAACGCAGCTTACATTGCATGGAATAATGCAGAAGAATATAAACAAATAAGGCGTGAACAATATCCAGAAATAACAGAACAATTAGATATGCAGTTTTGGGATAGTGTAAATGGTACTACTACTTGGAAAGATGCTATTACAAAAATAAAAAATGACAATCCTAAACCTAGTTAATTATGTCAACACTTAAAGTCAACAACTTACAAGATATAAACGGTGGTAATAATTCAACACCAGAACAAGTAGCACAAGGAAGAGCAAAGGCATGGATTAATTTTGATGGTACATTTGGCACATCTCCTTTTACTGAGGCAAACGGAGGAATAAGAGATTCTTTTAATGTAAGTTCTGTCACTGATAATGGTCAAGGTGATTACACTGTAACCATGACCACCGCAATGAGTAATACGAATTATGCTGTAACAACTGCTTCAGGAGATGGTGCTACCTCGGCTATTAGAGGCTGTGGCGTGTGTAATAGTTTAACAACTACTACTTTTAGAGTTAACTCTCATTTTACAGGTGGTACTTTAAATGGTTTATATACAAGAGATGACCCTATCGTTTGCTGTACCGTTTTTGGTGATTAATTGCACTTAAGATATACTAAAAGAAAAACTTTATGGCTAATTCTGACTCACGATTTATTTACACAAATGATGATGGTTCAATTTGTATTGTTATACCAGCAGATAATTGTGGTTTAACTTTAGATCAAATAAAAGCAAAAGATTGCCCTAGCGATAGAACAGTTTATACTGTTAATAAATCTGCAATTCCTACTGACAGGAGTTTTAGAAACGCTTGGACTTATTCGGAGTAAATTATGGGATTTGGTGTAGATATGGCGAAAGCTAGAGAACTTCATAAAACAAACATTAGAACAGCAAGAGTATCTAAACTTGCAGAACTTGATGTTGAATTTCAAAAAGCACAGGAAACTTCAGCTAGTACAACTGATATTGTTGCTAAGAAACAGGCATTAAGAGATGCACCTGCTGATTCTGGTATAGCTTCAGCCGCAGATGAAACAGCATTAAAAGCACAATGGAACACTGATATACTAGGAACATCACCTTATACTTAAATGGCAATCCAACCTGGAACGTATAATTTTACATTGCAAAGGCGATCTGATCATTCGATTCCTTTGTTATTTAAAGACAGTAGTAATAATGCAATAAATTTAACAGGATTTACTGTTGCGGCACAGGTTTGGGAAGAAACACGCACCACAAAATATGCTGATTTTAGTGTTACTTATACAGATAGAGCAGCAGGTTCAGTAAGTATAGGTTTAACTGATACACAAACTGCAACATTTTCTCCTAGCGTCTTAAGATATGATGTGTTATTAACAAATGGATCGGGTGAAAAAGAGTATTATTTAGAAGGTACTATATTTGTTTCAGAGGGTTATACAGCATGAATAGTGTACAGATCACTGAAGAAAAGAATACAGTTACAGTCAATGAGACTACTAATACTGTCACAGTCACAGAAGGTAATGCGACTGTAGTCACTGTATCCACTGAAGGGCCACAAGGTCCGGCTGGTACTGCTATAGATATAACTAATGCAGTTGATGATTCATTACTGTATTTTCACGCTGCAAGTGGTACATTGAAGGCAGATAATACTACTACTAAGCTTACACTCGTAAACGGAGGAAACTTCTAAGCCATGTCCAACACCATAAGAATTAAAAAAAGATCAGCTAGTGGATCGGCTGGAGCACCTTCTAGTTTATCTCCATCAGAATTAGCTTTTAATGAAAACGATCTGAAATTATATTATGGTTTTGGTGATAATGGATCTACCCCACCTTCTGCAAGTTCAATAATTACTGTTGGTGGTACTGGTGCATTTTTTGATAAAGCAACAACAAGAAATGCAAATATTGTATTAGCTGGCCCTACAACTGGAAGTGCTGCTGCACCTACATTTAGGTCACTTGTAGTAGCTGACGTTCCAACGCTAACAGCTTCTAAAATAAGTGATTTTGATACACAAGTTAGAACATCGAGAGTTGATCAATTAGCATCTGCTACAAGTACAGTCTCAGGAGTTACTCCCACTGCTGATGCTCATTTTGCTACAAAGGGATATGTAGATGGTGTCAGTCAGGGATTAGATATTAAAGAAGCAGTAAAGGTAGCTACAACAGCAAATATCACGCTTTCTGGTACGCAAACTATTGATGGTGTGGCAGTTTCGGCTGATGAAAGAGTTTTAGTTAAAGATCAAAGTAGTGCATCAGGTAATGGACTGTATTTATGTAAAGCTGGTTCATGGTCAAGAACAGATGATTTAGCTGCTGGTGATGATGCTTCTTCTGTATTTGTATTTGTAGATCAAGGAACTGTAAATGCTGATAATGGTTTTGTGTGTAGTACAAATAAAGGATCTGCGGTTGTTGGTACTAATAACTTAGCTTTTACACAATTTAGTGGTGCTGGTCAAATTACAGCAGGAGATGGATTAGATAAATCAGCAAATACATTAACTCTTGATCTTAAGTCTAATGGTGGTCTGGTTATTGAATCAACTGAGTTAGCTTTAGATTTGGCTGCAAGTTCGATTACTGGAACTTTACCAGTTTCTAAAATTACAAGTTTAACTTCGACAGTAACAGAGTTAAATAAACTTGATGGTTTAAACAGTACAACTACAGAATTAAATACTTGTACTGATGGTGATACTTCAGCGACATCAACAACACTTGCTGCTGCTGATCGTATGGTTGTTAATGATGCTGGCACTATGAAACAAGTTGCTTTTTCAGACCTAGTAACATTTCTAGAGAATGGCAGTGTTTCAGGTCTTGAGATAGAGGGGGGTACTTTTTAAAATATGTCAAATACTATAAAACTCAAAAGAGGTACAAGTACACCTACAACTAGTGATATTGTTGATGGTGAAGTTGCAATTGATAAATCAGCACA
>JGI25128J35275_1000380_pt1 | contig 13787 bp, 20 predicted proteins | sample ETNvirenome_2_60_FD_35275 | JGI IMG/M metagenome (IMG submission 35275)
TGTGTAAGAAATCTCGAACCCATGCAATATCCATAAGTTGATTGATTCTTGCAACCAACATATTAGGGTGCATACTATTGAATATAATTTGCCAAGCTGTCCATTTCTCGTTCGAGTTAATAGCGACTAAAGCATCACTTATTTCTTCAAGTGTTCCCTTGGTAAATATGTTAACCGCTACGGCTCTTGATTTGAATATAGCTTTTTGCATATCAGTTAGTTTATCAAATGTATGTAATGATACATCTGATTTACCTGTTTTTTCATTCACAACCATAATTGGTTCTGTAAAGTCATCATCTTTTAAATTGAACTCTCCTTTAATGTAAGGTATAACTGCACACTTACTTCTTGATTGTCCATCGATATTAATATACTCTACACCATTTGTTATGTATAGTTCAAGTTCTTTCTTTACTTTTTGAATTTGTTTTTTAATCTCCATTTGGCTAATATGCTTAAGAGACTCATTAACATTATCTAAAACTAATTGAGTTGGTATTAAACAAAATGGTGTTAACCTACCTTTATTTTTCCATACTCCACGAATATAACTTTTTGCTTTCAAGTTATTTTTTATTTGCCATATATAAACTAATAGTATTCTTTGTAAGTATGGTGATAAACTTCTTATCAAACCTTCATTGTAATGCCAAAATATCCATTCGATTGTTTTAAAACTACAATCCATACCGACTTCATTGTCTACAAAAACTCGGTCTGGATAACTTTTCATTATCTGATTAATCTTTTTAACTTCTTTACTTTCTATATACTTCATTATTTTTCCTTTGGAAATTTTATTTCCATTTGTTTTCCTTCATCTAAATATTCATTGTAAGCATTCTCGTGTTCAAGTTCACACTTTAAATGATTTCTATTGTTACCGAGATAATCGTAATCTACCTCGTGAGTGTGGTCTCCACACAAATCACATTTCCAGTAATCTAAATATTCCTTCTCGTATGGCTTTTCTATACCATCGTATCCCTTCCACATCTTTATGTTGAGTGGATTNTCTGNAGCAGTTGCTTTGACATCTGTGAATTGTGTTGCCCTATCAATGTTAGCTGCAATCTCAACTGACAAAGTTGCTATTCTATTTTTATCAAGTGTTCGGTTTTTGTGTCTATTCAAAACACCGCCGACTACACCTTGCACGAAAAATTCGTCCATAATCGTATCTCCATTTCCTTTCTGGTTAAATTATACTGGCGGCGGTAGAAAGGAAAACACCCACCGCCAGTCGTGTGAATTAATTCACACTAAACATAATCGTTATCATACTCATCATCTAACTCGTCTTCATTGAACAAGTCATCAGTAGTTCCGTCATTGATGTATTTCTGAACTAACTGCTTTACATAAGTTCTTTCAGAGTCAACACCACCATCATTACTAAACTGCGGATAGACACTAACTTGAGCTGCTTCATCGAGACCGAATCCGTCAAACAATAATCCAGCCATCTCGACCGAAGTTCTCGTAGAGATAGCAGAATCAATTTTGCCAGTCTCTGAAGAAGATTCTATTCTCGTAGTGTTAGCAATCTCAGCGACAGCGTTCAATGACTCTACATCAACATGCGGAAACATATATTGTAGAAGTTCTAACTCTTGAGTATTATCAAGAACATCCATTTCTACAATTGTGAATCTGTCCATTAAGGCCTTATCCATAACTCTTGTAGAAGTATACTCATTACCGATATTAGCGGTAGCGACGAAAGTCACACCTTCAGCAACCGAGATAGTTTCTTGACCAGAAGCCTCGTCAAGTCTCAAGTATCTTTGACCTTGGTCAAGGACTGTCATCAGAATATTCCAAGCGTCTGGATGAGCTCTTGACAACTCATCAAGAAGAATCACAGCGTTTGGTGTCTGAATAGCTTTAACAAATAAAGATTCAGAGAAGTAAGTTCCCTGCTTCTTGTCAAAGTGAACATTACCAATCAATGTGGCTCTTGGGTCTTGAGTTCCACCCATATTAAAATAGAAGTCAGGTCTATCCAAGGCATTTACCAAAGACTTAGCTGCCATAGTTTTACCACATCCGGCAGGACCTGTCATCAAAATGTTCTTACCACGAACGGCAGAACGGATTAGATATTTCCACTTCAACTCAGACATCATCAAACCTTGTGGTTTAAGAGAATAAGAATTGTGGATAAAGTTTAAGACTTCAGAATGTTCGAGTGGAACATCAACTGAAGAAGTTGGAACAACTGGTCTTGTAGTTGCTTCATACATATCCATTGGAACTGCCCACCAATAATTCTTACCAGATTTATTGACTCTCTGTTCTAATGCCATATTGTTATTGAAGGCTTTCTTACGAGCGCCAGTCGTAATTTGAGAAGTATACTTGACACCATCAGCGTCAAAAGCATTGAATCTGTTACCAGACTTCTCAATTCTTACAACTATATTATTCATAACATTTCCTTTCTTGTTATTTTCGTTTCTCATCATATACCCAAATATACGAATAAATTATTATTAAAGTCAAGCTTTTTTTTCATTTTTTTCAATTTAATTTTTCTCCAAGAATAAGTCGTTCATTGTCTTGGCTAATGATGATACTTTAGTTACATCAACGAACTTAGCGTCTTTACCATACATTTGTTTGAAGTCAATCATATTTCTATCTGACTCATAACTACTACCAACAAAGTAAGACATAACTGAAATACCTTTTTTGATAATATCTTTAACTTGACTTTTTGTGTGTTGTATAGCAGTGTCACCATAGTAATCAAATGTGTCATCGCCAAACATTGGCATTCCGTCAGAGAAGTTTAAGAAATAAGAATCTCTGTTGTTAGTGCCTGGAACAAAATCTTTCATAATAGCTTCGTAACATAATCCTTCAGGAGTAGTTCCGCCAGGATGAAGTGAAGGCCAGATAGTTTCAATCTTTTTGAACTTGTCAACTCTTGAATCATATCCGATAGCAACTAATGGTTGACCATTGTATCTTGAACCAGCGTAGTGAGTAGTTCTGAAACTTACCACTACATCTAATCCACTAATCATTGAAGCTGCTTTACAAATAGCAACCACAGCGGTCATAGTATTTCTCCATTTGTCACCACCCATACTACCACTAGCGTCAACACTAATGTGAAGTATAGCGTCATTATATTGTTCTACGAAAGTCGTAGAGAAAACTTTGTCATTACCAAATCCTAACTCAGCGATTAGTCTTTTATCAATACGACCAGAATCTAATCTTGAGTTTTTAAGTGTTCTTGATTCAGAACGGACTTGTAATTTTCTACCTAATAGAGTTCCAAGTTTTTTACCAGCGATAATAGAACCTGAAGTTCTGTCACCATTATAATTACTTAGTAAACTTGGGAACACATTATCATCAATACTTTGTTGAGTAATCTTTTTGACAAACAAACATTGTGTTTGACCTGTAAAACCTTTTCTATAACTTTTGTAACTACTTTGTTCAACATCACCACCAACAGTATGTTGTTCAACACCTGATTCTTCCATAGTGTTTACGATAGCTGCGTCTTTCTTGGTTAGTCTACCAACTTTCTTTTGGTCACCATCCATAAATTCTTTTTGTCTTTTAAGAGCGTTGACTAATGTTCTAGCTTGATTTGGTGTTAGATTAGGATACTCATCAGCTTTTTCTGCATTAGAAATGTCAGTCAGTTGACTTCTAATGTCAGACCAATCAGTATTATCAATCTGATTCATAGTTTCTCTATATCCGTGGTAATCACCATTTGCTAATTGTTCAGCTGCTTGAGACTGCATATCTTTTTTACTCATAGGTTTTCCACTACCTTGACCTTGACCAGCGTTATTACCATTACCACCTGAAGCGACTTCTTTCATACCAGAAGTATCAACTGGTTTAACATTATTGTAAACCATAATCAATGATTGAACTGCTACATCAAAAGCGTGTTCCATAGAAGTCATATTTTTTACTCTACGGAAAATAGTTTTGTAAATATCTCTCAACTCTGGCAAAGCATTGAAGTCAGATTCTTTGTTAGTGAAGTTGATAATACGATTCATATAATTATCTAATGTTGGTTCATTACCAAAAGTATTATCTCTCAACGCTTTAGTAATAGCATTAGAATGGAAATACTTGTCATACATAGAGTGGTAATAACCCTTGTAGCCAGGTGAATTAGAGAAGACATAGTAGTCAATTCTTCTATCTTCAACATAGTTTAACATATTTTTTAAGTGACCTAATATATCATTTCTACTATAACCCAAGTCTTCACCCAATATATATACTTCACGTGGTGTGTTTTGCTCAAGGTTTTTTAAGAAGTTGAAATCAGATAATAAAATGTGTGAGCCTTCGTGTAAGGCAAGACCAACAACGTGGTCGAAATTCTTTTCGTCAATCTTACTACCAATAGTAACAACTTTACCATCAGTATAAGAATCACCATTCTTCTGATAACGAACTTTGATGTCAGAACGATTGGTTACAATGTTAACGAAGTTTGCAATAGCTCTACGATAACCAGCTAATGCGACATAGTCTACTTTTGGTTTGACAAAATCCTCATCAACAACTCCATTGTTGACTTGAATATCGTTCCAAAAGTTAGTATAATTATTGTTCATCATAATTGAAATTACCTATAATAAATGACAAAGTCAAGCTTTTTTTTATTTTTTTCCTAATTTAATAACACACGGAATGCATAAGTTAGGATGAAAGATAGTCCCAACAAAATCCGTAGTGTTACAATTCTCACAATTCATACCTAAATATAAGGAATAATTGCAATACGAGTCAAGCTTTTTTTTAATTATTTTCTACCCCATTAATAACCACATTCATTCTATATATAAAATTATCAAAGTCATCTTTATACTTATGTTCAATATATGCATTTAATTCATCATCCCAAAATGTTGACCAATGCTCGTGTTGTGATTTATTGTAATGTGGAAGTTCATATGGTTCAATACCAATTTGATTACACACTACATTAAAATCTTTTTGTAGTTCTTCATAGCAACCTATGAAGTTTATTTTTTCATCAAGGTATTCTGATTGTGTTCTCAATATATTAACATTGTTGTTGTTCATTACCCATTCTTTAAATGATTGAGTATATGCTCGTTCTCTACCTATCTTATGTTTGTATTGGCCTGATTTATGAAAGTGATAGAATGATACTAATCTATCAAAGGGATGTCGAATGAAACTGAACTTGTAATACTCATTCCAAATATCGTCGCCACAATATTTTTTTATTTCAGAACAAGTGCTATGTGGATATCTTTTGCTAACTACTTGTTTGTCGTATCCATTAATATCAAATGAATTACGGATACTTGTTCCAGCGTTTTTAGGAATGTGTATAAATATAAACTTGTGTTTGTGATTGATAAACATTACTTCTTTTCATAACCCATAACTTCCATTGCTTTAAGTATCCCATTGATTACTTCTTCAACATTGTTAGGCATTATTGATATTCCTTTCTTGGTTGGTTTATACTCACCTGAGTTTTTGTCCATATAATAAATACGAACATCTATAAACTTATATCCCTCATATTCTTTTTCGTATATACGATATACTTCTGATGAGTTCTTTTTAATTTGTGTTATTAAGTTTTCCATTGTTGACCTTTATCTTTATTACTTCTACATCTTTTATATCTTGTACTTTAGGATATGTTAATGCAGGATACTTCAATCCTTCTTTTGCTTTTTTGATTTCTGTTTTGTTACCTAAAAAATAAACATACCTATGTTTTCTTAATTCTTTCTTTACCCAAAAATCTCTTGGAACTAAGTTACGAAGTTTCTCAATGTTGTTAGTCCCGTAATACGGGAAGATTGTTCTTCCGTGTTGCCANTCACCTTCTTCTTCCCACTTGTATAACCAACTATCATTAGGTCTAATTTTATTACCTTGGTAAATCCAATTAGTTGCCTGATAAATAGTTCCGACGTGTCCGGCTTGCGGGTCGGCATATGATATTAATGCTTTGATATGTGGTTGGTTTTCTTTTAACCATTTGAATCCTTGACCAATTAAATAGGATTCTATATTACTACCATAACCATCGTGTATAAATAATCTTACCAACTCATACACATTCTCTCTTGGTATTTCAGTAGATATAGATGCGCCTGAATGTCTACCGATTGGGTCACCATAACATATAACACCTATTAGTTTCTCATCTTCCATATCAAAGAACTTATGTTGAGTTCCATCTGAATAATATAATCCTAATGCTACACTACACTTAGTCCACTTTTGTGAGTAATGATTTTTTACAATCATATCTCTTGCTAACTTCCTATCTATTTCTCTGATAGATAATTTAGTCGTGTCTAAGTATTTACTCACTTGTCTACCACATTAGTTACTTGAATTAAAATGATTGCTACGGCTAACAATATACATATAAATGTTTTAAGTGATGGAACTTCTTTCAATATACCATAACTCATTATACCAAAGATAATAGTTCCTACACCAAATCCTATCATTCTCATATTCCATACAAAACCAAAGTGTTCATATGAAAACTTGGTTGCCCAAAAGAACATATACCCAACTGGTACTCCAACGATAGACATCAATGCTCCGTTGTTCCAAAACGAACTATCTTTCCAAATGAATTGTCCATTCAATTGATAGAACGCTATGATGTTTGCTATAACCAATAGTGCAATACTATAAATTAAATACAACTATATCTCCTCTCCGTATAAAGAATATTTCTTTACTGGTTCTGGTTTTACTTTTCCGTCTTCTATGTGAACTTCACCTGCTTTAGCATCCAAATAAAACTCTCCCATACCTGTTTGCATAAAGATAGCGTTCAAGACTTCAGTTAGACTTGAATATATTTTTTCTTTATCATCATCAACGATTGCCCACCTATCTCCTGGTGGAACTCTTGTTGCTTTAAGTTCTTTCATTTAGCAATTCCTTTTTTGAATTTCCATTAAAGTATGTTTCTAACATCTCTAATAAGTCGTGGTATTTAGCCATCTCTTCTAATTCCTTCTCAATTGTATCCATCACATCTCCGTGTTCACCAACACCAACTGCATTTTCTAATAAGTTCTCAACATTGATTCTGTGTTTCTCAATGTGAGCTTGGAAATGCATTTTGGATGCTTTGATAAATTGTTCTCTCATATCTCTCGCCATTATTGTCTCCTATATTTGATATTCAATTCCTATTTTCATTTTGTAAAATTCTATTCCTCTAAAATTATTGTAGTCAAACAAATTAGTCAATGATAACTTATCACTAAACTTATATTTGAACTCCAAGTAATTCTCATAATCAATTCTATTATTTGCGACTGATGTTTTGGCAACATATCCATCTAACATATATGTAAAACTCCACTTATCGTCTATCTCTTTTCTATATTCATAACCAACTGATACTGAATTCTTTGTTGTATCACCATAGTCAAAGCCAGTATAACCAATTGACAATCCTTTAAAATAATCTGGCTTATATCTCAAGTCTAACTTGGTATACTTTAAATCTCTTGATGCTTTATTTACATATTGTGGTTTAAAATAAAAATCACCTGGTTCAGTCTTGAACCAATACTCATCATCAACATAATTTAATCCGTCTTGTCTTTCCCATTGTCGATTAAGAAATATATTCTTGTTCTTTACTCCAATTGATACTTCGTAGTCTGGTGTTTCTTGGAACTCTATATCGTTTGGTGTTCTCATTGATAAACTACCAAACAATGTTAATCCTATTAATAAGTTATTCATTTAAATTTACTCGCTTTATATACTGGTTTTCTTTTACCTTTTAAATGGACTTCTGAGTTAGTTTTCTTTCTATGGCATTTCTTACATAATGTTTGTAAGTTGTCTAATGAATAATAACTCCAATCCAAATCTTCTTCTTTTACATGCTTTTGTTCCACCAATGGTCTGATATGGTCTGCGTGCCAAGTTCTATCTTCACAACCACAATGGTTACATTTACCTTTGTCACGATTATACAATTGTGCTCGTTGTTCACCACTATGATATATTAATAAATATTCAGTAGCACACTCTTCGTGCCAACTTTTTCTCGTGTTGATAGTTCCGTCTTCATTTAATATTACACTTCCACACCAACGACAATGTCCTTTGGTTTGTGTATAATAACTATCTGGCTTTGGTGGTAATCTAAAGTTACCATCCCACTTTTCTTTCTTTTTACCAAATGTTTTCTTGTGTCGTGAACTCCACCTACTTAATGGCACCTACCACTCCCACTCAAATATTAAAATATATAGTGCCATTAAACATATGACCGCAACTACAAAAGTTACAATCCCTTGGAATATTGTAAATAATATACTAAGCATTTATTTTCCTAAAGTATTTCTTTCGTGTCTTTCTATCTAACATATGAATAGAAGTTAATGTGTTGACTAACTGATTTTTAGTCGACATAGTAATTCTGTTCTTGTTAAATAATTGTTTTAGATAATTCAATGTAACAACATAACCCTTTTGTTTATAAGTATCAATACATTGTTTGAAACTATCAGAAAAACTTACTTGATTATAATAAACCTTTCGTTGTGGTTTAGGTTCTACCATTGGTTTAGGTTCGGGCATTTTCCATTCTCTTGCCTGTGGTGCATTAATCTTACCACCAACCTTAACTGCTCGTCTATCTAATCTTTGTAAATCTTTCTTAACTGAACTTGATACTGGTTGAACGAATGCGCCAGTCTTGTGTGGATATACAACGTGAGCTGAATAAGGTTCTACTTCTGAACAACTTACACATTCACGATAACCAAGGTGATATCTCTCATCACCTATCTTGGTATCACACTTTACACAATTTTGATTCATACTCGTAATATACGAAATTATTTATCGTTTGTCAAGTATTATTTATCCTCGATAACTGCTATGATATCTTTCTCAGCCATAAGTATAAATTCTTCACCATTGTGAATAACTTCTGTGCCACCGAATTTAGTATATAGAATAGTTTCACCGACTTCTATTGGCATTGGCATTACTTCACCATTCATCATATTTCTTGAACCAGGCCCAACTGCTAATACTTCTCCGATTGCAGTTTGTCCTTGTTCTGATGCGGTATCAGGTAAGAATATACCACTTGCAGTTTGTTCTTCTCTCTCTTGTTTTTTAACAACAACTCTCGCGTCTAATGGTCTTAACATTATTTCTCCTTATTTAAAAATGAGCTTCATCTACTTCAAAGCAAGTTAGTCCTTCTTGTCTCCACATATCAACAACTTTCTTTCTATCATCAAATACACAAAAGACATTGTCTTTATTTACAAATGTGTCTAACATTACTTTCTTTAATTTTTCATCTGGCATAAATCTCATAGCCGGTGTAGCAGGATTACCATCTGCAACTGGCCAAGATTCATCCTTAAACTTATCTGGTCTTAACACTAATAAATCAAATGGAACATTATGTTGATTCAACCAATCTTTTGTAGTATGAAAACTTCTATCATTTCTACCACTAAAGATTATAACCTTGAATCCATCATTGTGAAACATTTGAGCACATTTAATTACTGGCTCATTAGGTATATCCAATTGAATATTATCTGCGTCGAAGAATATATCCCAATCTAACTTACCATCAGATTTGGTTGACTTCATTCTTCTCTCATCTATATTAGCGAGAGTTCCATCTAAATCAAATATTACTATATTTTTTTGTTTAATTGCTATCATAACCTTTTTCCTTTATTTTAGTAGCCCGTAGGGTAATCGAAACCCTGTTGCGTGGATGAAAACCACGAGTCCTAACCACTAGACGAACGGGCCATACCTTTAATTTACCCTCTTACATCTCGGTAAACTAAGTATAGTACACCGGCAAATGTAACAAGATGTGTAATAAACATCAAATCCATTATAACCTCCGTTTTTTGTTCATATAACTTTTGTGGAGCTGACAGGAATCGAACCTGCGACCTACGCAGTGCAAGTGCGTCGCTCTCCCAACTGAGCTACAGCCCCGAGCCTGAGATTGGATTCGAACCAACGACCTGAACATTACAAATGTCCTGCTCTACCAACTGAGCTACTCAGGCGATTATTCTAAATATACGAATAATAATTAATATAAGTCAAGCTTTTTCTTAACTTTTTTTCTTTCCTCTATTACAAGGTTACTATTGATATCAATAGCATAATGTTTTTTGTTGTCTTTCATTACTTCAGTATAGCCAGTATAATTGTATAATCTATATGGTCTTGTATCGTTTCCATAACCATTAGTTATTCTCATATAATTATAATGTTTATCTTTTATTCTTTTGTCCCAATACTCACCACACTCTCTATACTCTATGGTTTTCTCACCACTTATGATTCTGTCCCATACTTCTTTTACAACTATTAAATATAATGTATTACGCATTATCGTTTTCGTGATTCTTGATACCTTGCTGTATCATCTCTACATCTTTCAATGTATCGTGTTCACAACAATCTTCACCACAACAATCATCTTCTTCCATAGGTAAAACTACATCTGGTTCTTTCACATCAAGTAGTTCCCAAACCAATGGTAAACGATTTCTTTGATACTGATTCATTGACCAAGCCAAGTCATCAGTCTTTAAAGTGATTACTTCTGAATCACCACTTTCACTATAATTAATTTCTACCAAGTATTCCTTCTTCTCCACTAATCTTCCTCTATTACTGCACGACCAACCATTGATTCCCAATCTCTATCATTGCGAACTTGGTCGTTCACTTGTTCTACTGCTTCTAACAATCCTAATGTTTCGAATNCATTAATCATTGCTGATAAGTCTTTTGGTANACAATGTCCACCATAACCTAAATCTCCATCAGGTCCTGGAACTGCCCAATGTGATTTACCTAATCGTTCNTCATAAGTTGCATACTCTACAACCTTGTCGTAATCTAAATCTAATTGTTGACATATGTTATACATCTCATTAGCAAACGATACTTTAGTTGCCAAGAATGTATTAGTAAAATACTTTACCATTTCTGCGTGTTTAGCNCCTGTCTTGACTATTGTTGCTTTAGGAAATAACCTTGAATATAATTGTCTAACTTTATTAGTTCCTTTTCTATCACCACCTAATATGATACGATTCTGATTCTTAAAATCTTGTATGAAGTTTGCCTCGGTTAAGAACTCTGGATTAAATATTGTTGTTGTGTGAACATACTCTTTGTTTATCCTATCGGTTGTGCCAGGTGGTACTGTAGATTTGATTACAACTATTTGTCCATTTGCACTTTCATTAATCTCACGAATAACTTCTTCTACAATGCCAGTATAACAAGTTCCGTCATTCTTCATAGGTGTTGGAACACATACGAATATTACATCTGAATTATCTACTACACTTCTAATACCACTTCGTGTTGATTTTGCTATATCATACTTATCATATGTTTCTACTTGATAGAAGTCTTTAAATCCTTCTTTCAATGCAGTTCCGACATATCCTTGTCCTATAATTCCTATTGTCATCTGTATACCTTTACTCCATACTTCTCGGTAAATGCATCTGCGTCTTTCTCATCATTTACGATTGGTTGACCTTTAATATTTAGACTTGTGTTCAATACCATTGGACAACCTGTCTCTTTATAAAACTCTTTGATTAACTTGTAGTAGCCAGGATTATCTTCTTTAGATACTGTTTGTACTCTTGAAGTATTATCCACGTGACATATCGCAGGATACTTATCAGGAAACTTACAAGGTGCTACATATTGCATAAATTGAGACTTCTTGGTTGGCATATCAAATATCTCGTGAGCGTGTTCTTCCAATACACTTGGTGCAAATGGTCTGAACTCTTGTCTATTCTTAATAGTATTCATTTGTGCTTTGATATCTTTACCTCGTGGGTCAGCTAATAGACTACGATTACCTAATGCTCTCGGGCCATACTCGGCTCTACCATTAGCAACTCCTACAAGATTACCTTTTAGTAATTCTTTGACTACTTGTTTGACTGGATATTTACCTTTGATGTCATAACCAAGGAAAGCTCCGTGTTCCATAAAGTCTAAATGAACACCACCTACATAAGCGGCACAACCTAATGATGAACCTGCGTCGCCTGGATTAGGAAGTATCCACATATTAGGATATTGGTCTTTAACTACATTAGAGTTAGCAACACAATTCAATGCAACTCCACCACTATAACACATATTGTCAGTTTCAGGAACTAACTCTTTGGCTTTCTTAAATACTTTTGCTATTTGCCATTCACATATAGTCTGAACATTAGCTGCGATATCAAACTTCCATTGTTCAGTTCCGTTATCAGGATATATACTTGGTTCATAATCCATACAACCTCTATGTAGATTCATTTTCAAGTCTAACTCTCTGTGATATCCAAAGAAGTCATTGTACATAATAGATTGTAAATCATCATCTTGTCTACCCCAAGCTGCCATACCCATAAGTATGAACTCATCTTCTTGTGGTTTCAATCCTAATCGTTGTGTCATAGCACTATACCACAATCCTAATGAATGTGGGTATGTTTGTGACCATCTCTTTTCTAATTTGTTTCCGTTGGCATACCAAATACTAATGGTATCGAACTCACCAATCGCATCTATACATACAACGGCACTTTCTTTATAAGGTGATGTAAAGTATGTAGAACTAGCGTGTGATAAATGGTGGTCTACATATTCATCTATCTTGTATTTACCTTTACCCAATACTGAATCGATATGGTATTGTGGCATATTCTTACGACTGAACACTTCTGAATATTGTCCAGCTTTTAATTGTCTTAATTTTTTAATCCAAGGTCTTTCAAAGTAAACTACCTTATCAGGTGTTCCGTATTGTTCCATATCCTCGAACATCTCTTTATTCAGATTACTATCATTCTTGATACCACTATATCTTTCTGCGTGAGCCGCAAATAGTATTCTTCCATCTTCAATCAATGTTATGGCTGCGTCGTGGTTTAACGCATTAATACCAAGTATCTTCATTCTTTCAACTCCTCAATCTCTTGTTGTAGTTCTGCTTTCATAGCACTACGTTTGTATTGTTTCTTNACACTATGTATTTTTCTCGTCGGTATAGGATGAGTCTTCATAGTTTGTGTTCTTCTAAACTTTTTAGGTTTTTGNTTCTTCATCTCACAAAATCATCTTCTGTATAATTGCTAATAAATGAACCTTCTCCGTGAGCTTCCTCGGCACCTTCAATGGTATGATAGTATTTAACTTCTACGCCAGGTATATCTTCTCGTTTCCTCTCATTATTAGGATTATAAGTTGGTATCTTGGTTCCACCTTGAGTATCGAAAGGTGGTATATAAAAATATTTGTAATTAACTTGTTTGACTGTACCTGTATCTTCACACTTTCTTCTAATAGGTGTAACGATAGGTCTGGTTTGTTTTCTACCTCGTGGCATTATAGCTCCTTGATTGGATGTTGGTTTGAATTGGTTTGATATGTAACATTGTATACTTGCACTTCATTTGTTAGTTGAGCGGTTAGTAGGAATTGAACCTACATCTTCTGACTGGTAGTCAAATGTAATAACATTATACTATAACCGCAATAATATATATAACTGAATAACCTGAAAATGTAATTTATTTTTGGAATCGTCGATTTTGTGGGTAAGCTCGGCAAAGTTAAAGCAAAGTTTACGACACTTTTAAACGACCTTTTTCCTCGTCGGTAAAGTTAGCAAAGTAAGACGATTTTTGTAGTTGTTTATGGGACTTATAGAAGTGTAGAGCACTACC